>Ga0196964_10000494_pt1 | contig 23956 bp, 29 predicted proteins | sample S1_10metaG_FD_148615 | JGI IMG/M metagenome (GOLD analysis project Ga0196964, IMG submission 148615) | Soil microbial communities from Anza Borrego desert, Southern California, United States - S1_10 | ecosystem: Environmental > Terrestrial > Soil > Desert | place: USA: California | collected... | reverse complement strand
CCTGAGGGGCCCGCGCCGCTCGGCGGGATCGGCCGGATCGGCGGGCTGCGGCGACAGGACGCGCGCCGCCTCGGCCCCCGCGGCCCGCAGGGCCTGGGCGTCGCCGGTGGTGACCGTCTCGGTCTTCTTGAGGCGGGAGGCGGCGTTCATGGGTCCCGGGCTGAAACAGACGGGGAAACTGCTGCAAGCGGCGTGCAATTCACGTTAACGCCCAAGGCCCTGCGTCCAGCCTTGATTGCGCCCCGCCCGCGAACCGGCTATCGGGGGCGCCGCCGGAGACGTGGCCGAGAGGCTGAAGGCACCGCTTTGCTAAAGCGGCATACCCCCAAAGGGTATCGAGGGTTCGAATCCCTCCGTCTCCGCCACCCTATCCCCTCAAGCCGCACGGTCGGCCGCCGCCCCGGGGACCACGGCGGGTTCGCGGGCGGGAACCTTTGCCCGTCCGGCGCCGTCTAAGCAGCGTCAGCAACCGTCGCCGGAGGCGCCGCATGTCGGCTAGCCGCTCGCAGAGCGTGGTGGTGGTGACCGGCGCCTCGGCCGGGATCGGTCGGGCGACCGTGCGCGAGTTCGCCCGGCGCGGCGCGGACATCGGCCTGATCGCGCGGGGCCGCGAGGGCCTGGAGGCGACCCGCGCCGAGGTCGAGGCCCTGGGCCGGCGCGCGGTGGCCATCTCCACCGATGTCGCCGACGCCGACGGCGTGGAGGCCGCCGCCGCCGCGATAGAGGCCGAGCTCGGCCCGATCGACGTCTGGGTCAACAACGCCTTCGCGGGCCTGTTCTCCCCCTTCATGGAGGCGAGCGAGGCGGAGTTCCGGCGGGTCACGGACGTCACCTACTTCGGCCAGGTCAACGGAACCCGGGCGGCGCTCAAGCGCATGCTGCCGCGGGATCGCGGGTCGGTCGTCCTGGTCGGCTCGGCCCTGGCCTATCGCGGCATCCCCCTGCAGTCGGCCTACTGCGGCGCCAAGCACGCCCTGCAGGGCTTCCAGGATTCCCTGCGCGCCGAGCTGCTGAGCACGGGAAGCCGGGTGCGCCTGACGATGGTCCAGCTGCCCGGGGTCAACACCCCGCAGTTCGACTGGGTCCGAGCCCACCTCCGCGGCCGCCCCAAGCCCATCGGCGAGGTCTACCAGCCGGAGGTGGCCGCCCGCGCGATCTGGCTGGCCTCGCGGTCGGATCGCAAGGAGTGGGTGCTGGGGGCCCCGGCGCTGAAGGCGATCGTCGCCGACAAGCTGGTCTCCGGCCTGCTGGATCGCGAGCTGGCGCGCACGGCCGTCGAGGGACAGCAGGACGCGGAGCCCGTCGAGCCGGGGCGGCCGGACAACCTGTTCGAACCGGTCGAAGGCGACCGCGGCGCGCGCGGGCGCTTCAGCCAGGAGGCCCTGACCCACTCGCCGCAGCTGTGGCTGGCGGCCAACCGCACCGGCCTGGCGGCTGCAGGGGCCGCGGCGGTGGGAGCGGTCGTGACCCTCTACGCCGCCGGCCGCCGCGCGCGCTCGGCCTGCCGCGCGGCGGGCCGGCCCTGATCGGGCGGGTCCCATGACAGACCGGCGCCCGGGCCCTGCCGCGGCGGGTGAGGCGTGATCCGGATCGTCTCCTTCCGGAAGGCGGCGCTGGCTGGCGCTGCCGGGGCGGCGGCGTGGGAAGCGGCGCTGCGGCCGCTGCTGCTGGCCGGCGTCCCGACCGCCGACATCGTGCGCAGCCTGGGAACGCTCGTCATCCCCGAAGGACCGGCCTGGGCCTGGTGGGCCGTCGGCATGGGCATGCACGTGGCCGTCGGCGTCCTGTGGGCGGTCTTCTACGCCTACTTCTGGTGGTCGCTGCTGCGATGGCGGCCGCTGTTCCAGGGTTTGGCCTTCGCGATCGCGCCCGCGGCGCTGGCCATCCTGGTGATGTACCCCCAGCTCGGCGTCATGCACGCGAGTCAACGGGTGCTCCACGTCGGGCCCTGGACTCTGGCGGCCCAGGTCGCGTGGAGCGACCGCGCCGGCCTGCTGCTGGGCCATCTGGTTTACGGCGCCGTGCTGGGCCTGCTCTACACGCGGCCGGTCGGCTACCCGGCCGGGCGCCCCCCGCGGCTTCCGCGGGCGCGCGGCGCCGCCCGCTCGCTGCGTCGCGCGGAGGCGCGTGAAGGGAGCTTCATCTTCGCCACCGGCACAGAATGCAGCTACCCCACCGTCGAGGACGGGCGCTGGCGGCGCGACCAGATGCTGGCTGCCGGCCATTACCGCCACTGGCCCAGGGACTTCGACCTTTGCGTCGAGGTCGGCGTGAGCCACGTCCGCTACGGTCCGCCGCTCCACCTCGTGCTGCTTGGCCCGGACCGGTACGACTGGTCGTTCTGCGACGAGGCGATGCACGGCCTCCGGGAACGCGGCCTGGTCCCCATCGTCGACCTCTGCCACTTCGGCCTGCCGGACTGGCTGGAGGACTTCCAGAACCCCGAGGTCCCGGCGGCCCTGGCCGCCTACGCCGGCGCCTTCGCCGGGCGCTATCCGTGGGTGCGCTTCTACACGCCGGTCAACGAGATGTTCGTCTGCGCCAAGCTGAGCGCGCTGCACGGCGTGTGGAACGAGCAGCGGAAGGACGAGCGGTCCTTCGTCACCGCCGTGTGCCGCCTGGCCAAGGCCAACAGGCTGATGATCGACCGTATACTCCTGCGCCGGCCCGACGCCGTCTTCGTCCACAGCGAGAGCGGCGAGTTTTTCCAGGCCTGCTGCCCCGACGAGAACATCCTCCGCACCGCCGAGTTCGAGAACCAGCGCCGCTTCCTGCCGCTGGACCTGCTGCTGGGGCGCGAGGTGGACGAGACCATGCGCGGCCACCTGCGAAAGCACGGCATGCCCGACGAGGAGTATGACTGGTTCATGGGCGACCGGACGCCCTGCCGCACCGTGCTCGGCGTCGACTACTACGAGTCCAACGAGCAGCTGATCGACACGGACGGCAAGCCCCAGGCGCTGGGCGAGCTGTTCGGCTGGTACGTGATCGCCATGCAGTACTGGGACCGCTACCAGCTGCCGATGATGCACACCGAAACCAACCGGATGGACGCGCGCGACGCGCCCCGCTGGCTTTGGCGCCAGTGGCACAATGTTCGGCTGATTCGGAAGGCCGGCGTCCCCGTGGTCGGCTTCACCTGGTACAGCCTGACCGACCAGGTCGACTGGAACATGGCGCTCGGCGAGGCGCTGGGCAACGTCGATCCGGTCGGGCTGTTCGACCTGAACCGCGACCCGCGCGCCGTTGGCCTGGCCTACCGTCACCTGATCCGCATGTTCCGCGACGATCCCGGCCTGCGCGACCTGCCCGAACTGAAGGAGCTGCTGGCATGATGCGCTTCCTGCGCGCCCACGGCGCCGACCCGGGCCCGACCCAGCGGCCGATGCTGGCGGGCGCGCTGACAGGCCTGGCCGCCGCGCTCCCGGCGGCGGCCGTGTTCGTGGGCTTCGGCTCGTTCGAGGTCGCCGCCGACGAGGTGATGCGTCTGCCCCGGCCGCTGGCCGCCGCCCTGATGCTGGCCGCCTTCACCCTGGCCGGCCTGATCTACGGGCGCCTGTTCGGCCGCGCCGCCAACGACCCGGGCGCGGGCTGGATGCTGGGGTTGGCCTACGGCTTCCTGCTGTGGATCGCCGCCCCCATGGTCGTGCTGCCGCTGCTGCGGGGCCCGGCCATGGCGGCCGGGACGGCTGCGACGGGTTTCCTGGCCGCCTTCCTGGTCTGGGGGCTCGTGGCTGGGGTGCTGTTCCGCTTCGTCCACCGTCCGCTGCACGCCGGGCTCGACGGCGACGGCGGCCGGATGGCGCGGATCGGTCCCAGCGCCGGGCTGGACAAGTTGCTGCGTCGGCCGTCCCGCTAACGCCCCGCGACGAGCTCGTTGGTGACGCGCTCGCCGTTGACGGCCCGGTCGGTCCAGGTCTGGCCGACGCGCACCCTGGGAAACGCCTTGCAGTAGGAGAACAGGCCCTGCTTCAGGCACAGCTTGCCGTTCTTGACCGACCAGGTCCCGCGCTCGCGGTTGCCCTTGCGACCCTGGGCCGTGAAGGTGCCGTCGGGGTTCAGCCACAGCTTCGCCTGGCGGCCGTCCGGGTGGGTCGAGACGATGGTGTTGCCGAACGCCGGCCTCAGATCCTCGACGGTCACGGCCGCGGCGGGCGTGGCCAGCAGCACGAGGGCGGAGGCGAGGGCGGCGGCGGCGGGTTTCACGGGCTTCAAACGTCCTCGACCGCGTATTGGATCGGCTTGAAGGCGTAGTTGTTCGACTGCAGGGCCGAACAGGCGGTCAGGCCCACGATCAGGTCCATCTCGGCCTCGAACAGGATGTGGTCCCCGGCCTTGCTGAGCGGCGGCTCGACCTTCAATTCGCCGCTGTCGCCGTCGACGGCGACGTTCATGAACACGTTGAAGGCGGTGGGAATCTGGTCCGGCGTCACGCCGTAGGGGGCGAGCGCCTCGGCCAGGTTGCCGAAACAGCCGCGATGAGGGTCCTCGTCGCCGTAGATGATGCGGAACGTGTCCCTGGAGCAGGGCGTCAGCAGGAAGTCGTGGCGTCCGACCGTGTCCTCGACGATGCGCAGCATGACGTTGGAGCGGTTGGAGTAGAGCGGATCCCCGGTCGTCAGGAACAGCTTCGACGCGTAATCGAGGCTGCGGCCCGAGGAGATCACCTCGCCGATGTCGTGGGCATTGAAGGCCAAGAGGTCCGAGACCTGCTCCCCCTGCGGATCGACCACGCGCAGGCGCCGCCCGCGGTCCAGGCGGAAGGCGGCGCCGGAGCGGGGCGGGATCACCTGCATCATGGCTTGGGGGTCCTGGCCCTGGCGCGGAACGGGCACTTCCAGTCGGGGCTGACGGCGCGGCCGGAGTACTGGCGCGCTTCGGACTCTTCGCCGAAGCGCGCGAGCATCGGGTTGGGCGAGCCGGCCAGGGCCACGTCGCGAGCGATGATCGCGGCGCGCAGGGTCTCGTAGCGGTCCGCCGCGCGCAGGCGCTCGAACTGGTCGTGAGGGTTGAACACCAGCACCGGGGCCTCGAACCGGCGGGCGGGCCGGCTCGCCCCCGGATGCATGCCGACGATGAAGAAGGCTTCGCCGGCGAAGCTGAGCGAGAAACGCGGATCCTCGGTGTCGGCGCTGACGCGGGGGTCGTAGGCCTGGCCGAGCGAACCGTCCTTGTCGGACAGCGACTGCGCCCGCGCCCACAGGGCCTGCTCGAAGGCCGCCTCGTCCATCGGCTCGCGGTTCCCGAAGATCACCGCCAGGCTCTGGAACGGACCCGGCCGGCGGCGGTAGGCGGCGATGAAGTCCCGGAGCGCCGCGTAGATGCGCAGGTCGTCCCAGGCCGAGGTTATGTCCCGCGCCAGAAGCGTATGCAGGTCGCCGTGGGCGAGAGCCGACTTGGCCCCGACACAGGGGAAGTCGCGCTCCTGGATGAAGGCCCGGAAGCGCTCCTCGAGGCCGGGCGGCGCGGGGACGGGCAGGGGATCAGGCCGCACGGCACGCCTCCCGTCGGTCGGCCGCCTTGGCGGCGACCAGCCTCTCGAGGGCCCGGCCGAGCCGCTTCAGCAGGCGGACCTTGGCGGTTCCCGAAAGCGCGATGACCGGCCCCAGGTCGGTCTTGTTGGCGTCGACGATGTACAGCCTGCCGTCGACCCGGTCGCGCAGGATGTCGAGCCCGCACCAGTCTAGGCCCATGCGCTCGCAGAAGCGACCGATCAGGGCCAGCTCGGCGTCCGAGTAAACCTCGCTTGGTTCGCGAAGATTTGCCTTGAGGTTATTGATCGAGAACGATTCTCCGCCCGGCTTCAGCTTCTCGATCACGACCACCGGCACGCCGCCGACGCAGGGCGTGCGCAGGTCGTGGCAGAGGCCGTCGCCGGCGGTGGTGTCGATCAGCCGCTGATAGACGAACCCCTCGCGCGGGATCACCGGGGCCTGGACCACGCGGCCGTCGTGGACGCCGTTCTTCTCCGACTTCTCGACGATCGGTCCGGCTGCTCGGGTCGGGTCGATGGCCAGCCGATAGCCGAACACCTCCTCGAACACCCGCGCCACCCGGCCCTTGGACACGTCGGTGCAACGCCAGTTGATCGACGGAAGGGACGTCGGCGGTGGCGCGTCGCAGTGGGTCGCATCGTCGAAGAAGACCGCCGCCGTGGCCTGGTCCTCGCTCGCGGCTGTCCGCACGCCCACGGCGAGGCAGGCGGCCCGGATCACGTACCAGGGCCGCGGAACGTCGGGGGTGAACCAAACCGCGGGGGCCGTGCTCCGCCGGCCCAGGCGCGCCGCCAGCGCCACGACGCCGAGCATCGGCAGCCAGCCCAGCCAGTTGAGGATCTCGGCGATGACGCCGCGGTCGAGCCGCAGCCGCACGTCGGTCTTGCGCACACGCAGGCGACCGTCGGCCCATTCAAAGTCCGACAGCCAGCCCAGACGAGGCCCCTGCCTCGCACGGCTCGGGTCCATGTCCGGCGTAATGGCGGAAACTCCGGCGGGTTCCGCCTCCGGCCCGTTTGCAGAGCGGTAAGGTCTGCGGCCCACGTTAACCGTGCCCTTCGGGTGCTGGACTCCAAGCCGGTCCGGTGTCTGAGTGGCCAATTCCGTCGGGGATACGAGCGCTGATGACGTCCAATCGCAGTGGCCACATACGACTGACCTCCCATCCCGGCGCCGCCGCTGCGTCGCGGTTTCCCATCAACTGGGGCGCGCCGACGGCCCGCGAGCGTGGGCCGGTGATCGCCACGGCCAACGCGGGGTCGGACCGTAACGCCATCGGCGCCCACGGTGGAGCTTATTCCCTCTACAGGGCGCTCGCCATCTCGTCGGGCGCGATGAGCGGGGTGACGCGCCCGGACCTGACCGACACCCACCCCACCGCGGCCATCGGTCCGCATCCGCAGTGGATCGAGCCCTCGCGCATCGTCTCGCTGGATCCCTGGGGCCACCTGGTGGCCGAAGCCTTCGCACCGGAAATCGCCGACGGCGTCGACATCCGCCCGACCATCGCCGTGACCAGGGCGCGGCTATCCCTGCCGGAGATCTCCGACGCCATCGAGGCCGACCGGCTGAAGATCGACGGCGAGATCATCCGCGAGAGCCGCGACGTGGCGGTGACCAAGGCGGCCATCGATCCGGTCTGGTGGCTGCCGGGCATCGCCGAGCGCTTCGGCGTCAGCGAGGCCCAGCTGCGCCGCACCCTGTTCGAGGAGACCGGGGGCATGTACGGCGACCTGGTCACCCGGCCGGACATCAAGGTGTTCCTGCCGCCGATCGGGGGCATCACTCTCTACATCTTCGGCGACCCGAGCTTCATCGGAAACCCGAGCAAGCGGCTGACCTGCCGGGTGCACGACGAGTGCAACGGCTCGGACGTGTTCGGCTCCGACATCTGCACCTGCCGGCCCTACCTCACGCACGGCATCGAGGAGTGCATCCGCGAGGCCCAGCACGGGGGCTCCGGGCTGATCGTCTACAACCGCAAGGAGGGCCGGGCGCTGGGCGAGGTGACCAAGTTCCTGGTCTACAACGCCAGGAAGCGCCAGCCGGGCGGCGACCAGGCCGCCACCTATTTCGAGCGCACCGAGTGCGTCGCCGGGGTGCAGGACGCGCGCTTCCAGCAGCTCATGCCCGACGTGCTGCACTGGCTGGGGATCAGCCGCATCAATCGCTTTGTCTCCATGTCGAACATGAAGTTCGACGCGCTGGCCGCCGCCGGGATCGAGGTGAAGGAACGGGTCCCCATTCCCGCCGAACTGATCCCGGACGACGCCTCGGTCGAGATGGAGGCCAAGAAGGCGGCCGGTTACTTCACGCCCGAGGGCGCGCCGACGCCCGAAGAGCTCAAGAAGGTCAAGGGCCGCGACCTTGACAAGTTCTGAGGCCGGGATCGCCCGCAGCCTGCTCTCCGCGGCCGCCGTTCGCGAGCGCGCCCACGCCATGCTGGCCATCGGCCGCGCCGGAGGCCTGGAGCACTGGCGCGTCGACATGGACCGGCTGCCCGCCGCCGCCGCCTACGTGGCCGAGGTGGTGCGCGCGCAGTACCCGCACCTCGATGTGCCCTTCCACGCCCGCTGGCGGCACTTCTTCAGCGGCGGCCGCGACCTGTGGAGCGAGCTGGAGCGGGACCGCGCCTGGAAGGACCCGGCCGAGAGGGCCCGCGCCGCCTTCGACCTCGCCGTCACCTCGGTGCTGCTGGACGCCGGCGCGGGGCCGGGCTGGCGCTACGCGGACCGGGCGACCGGCGCGGTGGCCGGCCGCTCCGAAGGGCTGGCGATCGCCAGCTTCGACATGTTCGCCGACGGCGCCTTCTCGGCCGGAGGCGACTGGCTCCGCGCCGACGCCCGGCGCCTGCGCAAGCTGAACGGCGACGACCTCGCCAGGGGATTCCAAGTCGGCGACGACAATCCGCTGGTCGGGCTCGACGGCCGGGCCGCCCTGCTGCGTCGCCTGGGGGAGCAGGCCGAGGCGCGGCCGGACCTGTTCGCGCTCGAGGACCAGCCGCGCCCGGGCGGGCTCTACGACGCCATGGCGGCGCGCGCGGCGGGCGGGCGCCTGCCGGCGGCCGACATCCTGGCCGTGCTGCTGGACGCGCTCGGGCCGATCTGGGAAGGCAGGCCGTCGCTGGGCGGCGTGCCGCTGGGCGACTGCTGGCCGCATCCGGCCATGCCGGGCGACGGCTTCGTCCCGCTGCACAAGCTCAGCCAGTGGCTCAGCTACTCCCTGGTCGAGCCGCTGCAGGACGCGGGCCTGGAGGTGACGGACCTCGACGGTCTCACCGGCCTGGCAGAATACCGCAACGGCGGCCTGTTCATGGACCTGGGCGTGCTGACGCTCGCCGATCCGGCGGAGGCGGCCCGCCCCCAGCCGGTGGACGGCCCGCTGGTCGTCGGCTGGCGCGCGATGACCGTGGCCCTGCTCGACGAGATCGCGCCGCTGGTGCGCCGCGAACTGGGCGTAGGCGCCGGAGCCATGCCGCTGGCCAGCGTGCTGGAGGGCGGCACCTGGGCGGCGGGGCGCAAGGCGGCCGCGGCCGCGCGCGAGGGCGGCGGTCCGCCGCTCAGCATCATCAGCGACGGGACGGTGTTCTGACCATGGGACGGGCAAACCGATGAAGGGCGTGACGGTCGTCGACCACCCGCTGGTGCAGCACAAGCTGACCCTCATGCGCCGCAAGGAAACCTCCACGGCGTCGTTCCGCGAGCTGCTGCGCGAGATATCGACCCTGCTCTGCTACGAGGTCACCCGCGACCTGCCGCTCGAGCCGGCGCCCATCGAGACGCCGGTCGCGGCCATGCAGGGGGTCCGGCTGGAGGGCAAGAAGCTGGTGCTGGCGCCCATCCTGCGCGCCGGCATGGGCCTGCTGGAAGGGATGCTGGAACTGATCCCCGCCGCCCGGGTGGCCCATATCGGCCTCTATCGCGACCCCGAAACGCTGGTGGCCTTCGAGTACTACTTCAAGGCCCCGACCGACATCGCCGACCGGCTGGTGATCGTCATCGACCCGATGCTGGCCACCGCCAACACCGCCGTCGCCGCCATCGATCGGCTGAAGGAGCGGGGCGTCACGAACATCCGCTTCGTCTGCCTGGTCGCCGCGCCTGAGGGCGTCGAGCGGCTGCGCGCCGAGCATCCGGACGTGCACGTGTGGACGGCGGCCGTCGACGAGCGCCTCGACGAGCACGGCTACATCGTGCCCGGCCTCGGCGACGCCGGCGACCGCCTCTACGGCACGCGCTAGGTCGCGGGGGTCGGGCCGGCGACAGAAGCTGTCAGGCGCGGCCGAAGGGGACGACCTTGTTGCCGACGTCGTGGCCGATGTCGGCCAGGCCGAGGTAGGGGATGTTCGCCCTGGCGCACCAGAGTTGGGCGATCTCGTGGGCGGTCATGCCGAAATCGACGATGTTCTCGGTGACGGCGCAGCGGCCGAGCTTGACGCCGGCGACCTTCCGGATTCCGGGATTGCTCGTCACGTGCCCGAAGGCGCGGTCGATTCTGTAAAGATATTCATCGACTTCTTCCAGCATCAGGATGTGGTTCGTGAGGTCGGGCTGGAGCGGCGTGCCGACGAGGCTGGACAGGATCATCAGGTTGAAGGCCGCCGTCGGCCGGTCGTCCTCGAGCACGGTGGACTCCAGCGTCGTCGGGTCGCCGTCGACCAGCCATCGCAGCCCACGCTCCGCCGCCTCGCGCCCGTTCTCGCGGCTGTGGATCTCCTGCGGCATGGGCCCGTGCGCCACGTGGGCGAAGCCCCTCGCGTAGAGTCCCGCCAGCAGGGTTCCGGCGTCGCTGTACCCCAGCCAGCGCTTGGCCCGCGCCGCCTCGTCGAGGCGGGGCAGAGCCGTTTCCCAGAGCCGCACGGCGCCGTACCCGCCCCGCCCGAACCATACGGCGTCGTAGGACGGGTCGTTGGCGACCCTGACCAGCGCCTCCGCCCGCTCGGCGTCGCTGCCGGCGAAGTGGCCGTGGCGGGTGAAGCACTGGGGCGCGAAGTCGATCACCGGCGTGCGGTCGGGGTAGAGGTCGGCGGCCAGGCTTTCGATCAGCGGCGCGACTTCCGGGTCCATGGGCGAACTGGTCGCAACCACGCCGATGCGAATGCTCATGGAAACTCCACCCCCGGGCGGGTATCAGGCCGCGCGCACCATACAGTCTTACGCACGAATCGAGACGCGATGAACGGCGACCGGGCCTATTTCTTCTGCGGCGTGGGCGGCAGCGGCATGCTGCCTTTGGCCATGATCGTGAAGGCCTCCGGCGCCCGCGTCGAAGGCTCGGACCGTGCGCTGGACCAAGGCCGCACGGCGCAGAAGTTCGACTGGCTGCGGAGCCGGGGCGTCGTCCTCCATCCCCAGGACGGCAGCGGTGTCACCGGCAAGGACCAGCTGGTGGTGGTTTCCGGCGCGGTCGAGGAGACCGTCCCCGACGTGCAGGCCGCCCGGCGCGTCGGCGCCGAGATCGTCACCCGCCCCCAGCTGCTGGCCCAGCTGTTCAACGCCGCGCCCGTGGGCGTCGGGGTCGCCGGAACCAGCGGCAAGTCCACCACCACCGGCATGATCGCCTGGATACTGAGGGAGGCCGGGCGCGATCCGACGGTGATGAACGGCGCCGTGATGAAGAACTTCGCCACCGCCGACCAGCCTTTCGCCAGCGCCCTGGTCGGCAGCGGCGAGGTGTTCGTCAGCGAGGTCGACGAGAGCGACGGGTCCATCGCCCGCTACGATCCGGAGGTGGCGGTGGTGAACAACATCTCGCTGGACCACAAGTCGATGGAGGAGCTCCGGGGCCTCTTCGCCGGCTTCGCGGCCAAGGCCAACACCGCCGTGCTCAACCTCGACAACGACGAGACGGCGATCCTGGCCGAGACCCTCGACGGGGGCGACACGCAGGTGATCACCTACAGCCTGAGCCGCGGGGCCGACCTGGTGGCCGGCGGCCTGACGCCGACGCCGACGGGCATCGGCTTCGACGTTTCCTGCCGCGAGACCGGCGAGGCGGCCCGCGTCGAGCTGCAGACGCCCGGCGCCCACAACGTGGCCAACGCGCTCGCCGCCCTGGGCGCAGCCCTGGCCTGCGGCGTTCCCCTGGTCCGCGCGGCCGAGGCGCTCGCCGGTTTCACGGGCATAAAGCGGCGGCTGGAGCGGGTGGGCGAGGCCGCAGGCGTCGCCGTGTTCGACGACTTCGCCCACAATCCCGACAAGATCGCCGCCACCCTGGCGACCTTGCACGCCTTCCCCGGCCGGTTGCTCGTCATGTTCCAGCCGCACGGCTTCGGGCCCCTGAGGTTGATGCGCGACCAGTTCATCGGAGGCTTCGCCCGCGACCTCGCCGAGGAGGACGTGCTGCTGATGCCCGAGCCGGTCTATTTCGGCGGCACGGTCGACCGCAGCGTGGGTAGCCGCGACATCGCCCAAGGGATCGTCGCCGCCGGCCGCCGCGCCGAAGCCCTGCCCGACCGGGCGGCCTGCGGCGAGCGCCTGCTGGAGCTGGCCCGGCCGGGCGACCGCATCGTGGTCATGGGCGCGCGCGACGACACCCTCAGCCAGTTCGCCGAGGAGCTGATCGGTCGGCTGGGCGGAACTCCGGCCCCCTGACGGCGATTACCGGCGTTCGGAGGAAGCGCCATGGTCGAGGTGAGGGATGTCCCGGGATCGGAGCCGTCGAACGGACGCGGCCGGCAGGTCATCGGCTGGCTGCTGCCGCCGGACGAACGCCGGCGCTTGCTGCAACGCTTCGAGCCGCGCTACGACCGGGTGGTGGCTGACCACGTGACCCTGCGTTCCGGCGTCGTCGACGACGCGCCCGCGCCCCGTGAGACCGCGGGCGAGATCGTCGGCGTGGCCGACGACGGCGAGGGCGTGCAGGCGCTGGTGGTGAAGATCGGCGAGGGCACGGCGCGCCCGGGCGGCGGGACCTATCACATCACCTGGTCGCTCGGCCCCATGCGCACCGCCAAGGAAAGCAACGACGTCATCGCCGCGCGCGGCTGGACGCGGCTGGAGTCGCCCGAACCGGTGCGGCTCGAGCCGGGCAGGTTCTTCGGCTGATGCCGCGCGGCGTCCGCGTCTACTCCGCCGAGATCGACGGCGTGAACGAGTGGATCGTCGCCGCGCCCAACCAGAAGGCCGCGCTCGAGGCGCTGGGGGTGCACCAGGACCTGTTCGCCCAGGGCCGGGCGCGGATCGAGAAGGACGAGGAGAAGGCCGCCCAGGCGGCGGCCCGGCCCGGCGTGCCGTTGCGGCGGCCGAAGGGATCGAGGGGCCCGTTCGCGGCCGACGGCGGCGGAGACGCCTGGGCGGCGGCGCTGAAGGCCGCGCCCAAGGGCGCCGGCAGGAAGCCCCCCGCCAAGTCCGACAAGCCGCCGAAGCCGGAGAAGCCCGCCCGGGCCGAACCCGAGCCGCGCCGCTCGCGCGCCGCTCCGCGCGCCAAGCCGGTGCGCAAGGTCGTCCGCGACCGTCGTCCGGTGATGGCGGCCGAGGCGGCGCTCAGAACATTCGAGCGGGAGGCGCTCCGCGAACTGGGCGCCCTGAAGAGCGAACGCGAGGCGATCGACCGGCGGGAGCGGCAGCTGAAGGCCGACCACGAGAAGAAGCGCGAGGCCCTCGAACGGGCGCTCAGGCGCGCGACGGCCGCCTACGAGCGGAGCGGCTGAGCGCTCATCCCGCAGGGTTGGCCGGCAGCCCGCCGATCCAGCGCTCGAGGGCCGCGGTGTCGGCCATGTCTCCGGCGAAGCGGTGGTCGGGTCGATAGGTCTCGTTGTTGCCGCGGGGGCGGCCCCGATAGACCTTCACCGGGATGCTGAAGCTCGCGAAGCCGCTCGGCAGCCGCTGCTCGCGGATTTCCATGTAGACCGTATCGGCCGACGTCTCGCGGCCGACCTGGGTCACGCCGAGGCCCTTCATCAGGTCCAGGGCGTCGAGGCAGGCCGAGGCGCAGGCGCCGTCGGCGAGCACGAACGCCGGGGCCTTCATGCGGCTTACGGTGGAGACCGCGGGTTCGGGCTCGCCCCCGCCGGGCTGACGCCAGTAGGGCCGTCCCTGGGCCACGGCCTGGGCCAGGCCGGCGCGGGCGTTCTCGGCCCATTCGACCATTTCGATCGGCGGCGGATTGCGGGCCTCTAGCGACGCCTTGAGGGCGGCGAGGTGGCTGACGTTCTCGGGCGAGGCGCGCCAGTCGACGACGCCTCCCGGCGGCTGGCGGGCGGCGACGAACGCTTCGCCCCAAAGCTCCGTGGCGATCTGCTGGACCCACCAGGTCGACCCGCCGCCGTTGCCGCGCAGGTCGAACACCACACGCGGCGCAGCGCGGATGGCGGCCGCCTCGCTCCGGATGCGGACGAGCAGGGCCTCGAGCGCCTTGGCCGCCTCCCCGTCGCCGCTGAACGAGCCCATGGATATCCAGACGGCGCCGTCGGCGAGCCGTCGCATCTCGATGGGCGCCTGGAAGGATTGGGCCGAGGCCGTCAGCTTGGGCGACAGGTCGGACAGGGGCCCTGATCGCCAGGCCAGGACGTGGCGCTGCACGCGGCCGTCGACCTCGAAGTCGCAGGCCTGGGACCGCGGGTCATAGCGATGCCCCCAGTCGAACAGCACCTGCGAGCCCCAGCGCACCCGCTGGCTCTCCAGGAACCAGCGCCCGCGATAGCGTCCGACCCGTTCGGCGGCGAGTTGCGCGGCTGGCTTGCCGTCGCAGGCGACGAGGCGGGCCCCGAGCGGCGGCGCGGCGGGATCCTCGCGCAGGACGACGCGCTGATCATCGCCCTCGAAGGCGGTCAGGAAACCGGCCCAGGACGGGTCCCGCGCCGGCGGCGCCTCGCCGAGCCCGAGGGAGACGTGGCCGTCCTCGAAGCTCGCCGTGTAGGCTCGGAGCGTCGCCCACCAGTCCTCGCGCGTGCGCGCCTGGTCCGCCATGGCCAGGGCCTCGGCGGTGGCGGTCTCGAAGCGGGTCCTGAAGCCGGGGTTCTCGGGATCGACGGGACCGGGGTGGCTGTCGGCCTGGGCCTTGGCGAAGGCCTGCACGTCGGCGCGGGTGAGCGCGCGCCAGTCGAGGGGCTGGGCGTCCTGCGCCAGGGCGGGTCCGGGGGCGATGGCGAGGAGGGCGGCCGCAAGGGCGGCGTACGGCGCAGCTTTCATGGCCAACCGCTTAGGCCAGGACGCCCGACCGGGGCCAGTTAACTTCACGCAAGGTCAGCGGCGCGCCCGCCGAGCGCGATGCACCGCCTCGTCGAGCGCCTGCAGGAAGCGCGAACGGTCGGCGCCGGAGAACGCCGCCGGCCCCCGGGTGACCTCGCCTATGGAGCGCAGTTGCTCGCCGATCGCCCGGCCGGCCAGGGCCGAGCCGATGGAGTCGGCGGTGAACGGCCGGCCCTTGGGGCTGATCGCCTGGGCGCCGGCCTTCAGGCAGCGGTCGGCCAGCGGGATGTCGGTGGTGACCACGATGTCGGCCGGTCCGGCGCGCTCGGCGATCCAGTCATCGGCGATGTCCGGGCCGGCGTCGACGACCACCTGTTCGATCAACGGCTCACGCGGCGTGACCATGAAGGCGTTGGAGACCACGTAGACCTGCAGCCGGTACCGCCGCGCGACCTTGTAGGCCTCCTCCTTCACCGGGCAGGCGTCGGCGTCGATGAACAGGCGCACGTCGGTCATGGCGCGGCGTTAGCACGTCCGCCTAGCGGCAGGGATAGCTCGCCATCAGCGCCTTGTTCAGGGAGGGGTCGGTCGGCTGCCCGTGGGTTTCCGGATGGGCCTTCAGCCAGGCCACAACCCGGTAGGTGATGGCCAGGGTGTCGTCGCCCTCTTGCGGCAGGCAGTAGCCGACGGTCTGGGCGCCGACGCTGAAGCGCCAAGTGTGGTCGAACAGGATGTCCGAGCAGGCCTTGGCGTCGTCGTCGCAGACCGCGAGGTAGTCCCCGGTGGTCGGAACCTCGGGTGGCTTGGACGGGGTGTACTGGAAGAGGAAGGCGAGGGCGCCGAGCATCGGAACCAGCATGTCGTTTCTCCCGGGGGAAAGCGGCGCGGAGCATAGGCCTTGCCGCAGGGGGCTCCAAATCTGCTAACCAGCCGCCATGCCCGGCAGCCAGGACTTCGCCCCCGATCCCCGCAACGCCCAGGCGCTGCTCTGGTTGAACGGCGCCCTGGTTCCGCGCGCCGAGGCCAGGGTCTCGGTGTTCGACGCCGGCTTCGTCCTCGGCGACGGGGTGTGGGAGGGCCTGCGCGTGCACCGGGGGAGGGTGCTGTTCCTCGACGCGCACCTCGACCGCTTGTTCGAAGGGGCCGCCGCCATCGGACTAGACATCGGCATGGACCGGGCGGGCGTCACCGCGGCGCTGAACGAGACCCTGGCGGCCAACGGCATGACCGACGGGGTGCACATCCGGCTGATGGTCACCCGCGGCGAGAAGGCCGCGCCCAACCAGGACCCGCGCAACGCGCTCGGCCGGCCCACCATGGTCATCGTCGCCGAGCACAAGCTGCCCGACCCGTCGCTGCAGCAGCGGGGCCTGAAGCTGGCGACGGTGTCGATCCGCTGCACGCCGGCCGAGATGTTCGACATGCGCCTGAACTCGCACAGCCGGCTGAACCTGATCCGGGCGCTGCTGGAGGCGATCGAGCAGGGCGCCGACGAGGCGGTGATGCTGGATCCGGCGGGTTTCGTCTCCAGCTGCAACGCCACCAACCTGTTCTGGGTCAGGGACGGGGAGGTGCGCACCTCGAGGGGCGATTACTGCTTCAACGGCGTCACCCGCGCCAACGTCATCGCCCAGTGCCGCCGCCACGGCGCGCCGATCCGGCTGGACGACTTCCCGGTCGACGACCTGCGCCAGGCGGACGAGGCTTTCGTCACCGGCACCTTCGGCGGCGTGACGCCGGTGCGCGAGGTGGACGGGCGGGTGCTGGGCGACCGGTTGCCTGGCCCGGTGACGGCGCGGGTGCGGAGCCTCTACGAGGCGCTGAAGGACGAGGAGGCGGCGAAGTGACCATCCGCATCGCCATGTGGTCGGGGCCGCGCAACATCTCCACCGCGATGATGCGCAGCTTCGAGAACCGGTCCGACACGGCCGTGGTCGACGAGCCCTTTTACGCCGCCTACCTGGCCGGGACCGGGCTCGACCATCCGATGCGCGACGCCGTGCTCGCCTCGCAGCCGACCGACTGGCGGACGGTGGCCGAAGGCCTCATCGACAGGGCGCCCTCGGGCAGGCCGGTTTTCTACCAGAAGCACATGACCCACCACATGCTCCCGGGCTTCGGGCTGGAGTGGGCCGCGGCGTGCCGCAACGCCTTCCTGATCCGCGCTCCCGAGGCCGTCCTGGCCTCCTACGCGAAGAAGCGCGAGCGTCCGACGCTCGCCGACATCGGCGTGGAAAGACAGGGGGAGTTGTTCGAGCGCGAGGCCGACCGGCTGGGCCGCGCCCCGCCGGTGGTCGACTCCGCCGATGTGCTGGCCGATCCGCGCGGCACGCTCTCCGCCCTGTGCGACGCCCTCGCCATCCCGTTCAGCGAAGCGATGCTGGCGTGGCCGGCCGGCAAGCGCGACAGCGACGGCGTCTGGGCCCCCGCCTGGTACGACGCGGTCGAGCGCTCGACCGGCTTCGAGGCGCCCTCGGCCCACGCGGCGCCGGATAGGCTGGACGACGAGCTGCAGCGCGTGGCCGACCGCGCGCGGCCCTTCTACGAGCGGCTGTCCGCCTTCGCCCTGCGTTGAGCGGCAAGGGTTTCCGTAGCGTAAGGCGCGCCGTGAACCGCTTGGCTTGGCGGGCGCGACAGGGTAGGACGCCATGACCCTCCCAAGGAGCACGCCATGGCCGACCTGGCTCAGATCACCGACCAAATCCGCAGCCGGATCGGAGAGAACTCCGGCCTCGGCAAGACCGTGAAGATCGACCTCGGCCCCGACGGCAAGATCTTCATCGACGGCGCCTCGGTCCCCAACACCGTGAGCAACGAGGACAACCCGGCGGACGCGGTCATCTCCATGTCGATGGAGGACTTCCTGGCCATGGCCGAGGGCCGCCTAGACGGGATGAGCGCCTTCATGCAGGGCAAGCTCCGCGTCCAGGGCGACATCATGCTGGCCCAGCGCCTCGGCCCGCTGCTCAAGAGCTAGCGCGCAAGCGAAGGCCCGGCGCGTGGACGCGCCGGGCCAGGCTTTCCGGAGGCTCGCGGCCTCAGCTCTTCTTCTTGTCCGTGTCGCTCTCGCCGCCGGACACCTTGGCGACCTGCGGGTTGCTCTGCAGGGCGCCGCTCTGGTCGCCGTCCGACGAGGCGCCGGGGGTTCCCGACGACATCCGCTGGCCGCCGTTGCCGCTCGGCGAGCCGCCGCCGTAACCGCCGCCGGCCTGGGACAGGGTGCCCGTCCCGAAGTCGTTCTGGGCGCGGCGCTGGTTGCGCCACTCGTCGAACTCCTTCGAGAACTTCTGCCGGCGCTCGTCGCGCCAGGACTGGTAGTCGCTGTCCAGCTGCCGCATCTGGTTCTCGCGCCAGTGCAGGTAGTCGGGCTCGTAGTCGGCGTGGCTGCGTTCGAACTGCTGCTGGCCGTGCTGGGATCGCCCGTACTGCCCGGACTGGCCGTAGAAGGACGACTGACCGCCGGTCTGGCCGGAAGCGACATCCTGGCCCTGGCCCTGCCAGATCTGGGCGCCGGGAGCGTAGCCGCTTTGTTCGTATCCGTAGCCGCCGCCGGACTGGCCGTAGCTGCCGCCCGTGCGGCTCTCGCCCGAATAGCCGCCGCTGCCGAAGCCGCCGTGGCCCTGCTGGCCGTAGTTGGTCCCGCCGTAGCTCTGACCGTACGACTGCCCCGCGCCGTAGCCGCCGCCCTGGCCGTAGCTGCTGTGCCCGTAGTCGCCCTGGCCGGAGCCCTGCTGGCCGCCGTAACCGCCGCCCTGGCCGTACCTCTGGCCCTGGGCGCCGTAGCCGCCCTCGCTGTAGCTCGATCCGAACGATCCGCTCTGGGCGCCGTAGCCCTGGCCCGACGAGGACGGGCCGTAGCCGCCCTGCGAGCTATAGGAGGACTGGCCGTAGCCGCCGTAGCCCTGGCGGCCCTGGCCGTAGGTCTGCCCGCGCTCCATTTCGTCCGAGCCGTAGCGGCCGCCCGCAGCGCCGTACCGACCGGACCCCTGCTCGTCCCAGGATCGACCCTCGCCGGAGCGGCCGCCGCCGCGCTGGCCGAAGCGCTGGTCGTCGTCGCGCTCGCGGCTGAAACGCCGCTCGTCGCGTTCGCGATAGTGTTCCCGATTGGCCATGATGCGGTTTCTCCCTCTGCTGGAAGCATCCGCCCCGCCAACCGGGCCTCGAGGTGGAAAGTTCCGTTTCCAATCGGCCACAGCGCCGAGGAATTCGCGGGACCGCGGTCTGCGGCCGCCCGCTTCGCGGTATGCTGGCGCCCGGCAGCGAGTCGGGAGTCGAAATGGACAGGCCGCGATCATCTCGGGCGTGGGATTCCGAACCGGGGACCCAGCCTTCGCCGCGGGCGGGCGACCTGCTGGGGGACCGCCTGCGTCAGATGTTCGATTCCGTCGAGGCGACGCCGGTGCCGGATACGCTCACGCGCCTGGTCGCCGAGCTCGAGGCGAAGCGCCGGGCCGGCTGATCATTTGCTGGTGTTCTCGTCGCCGAAGGCGTCGGCGGGTTCGTCGGCGTCGAGCAGCTTGAGCAGCCGGGTGCGCGCGCGGTTGACCCGGCTCTTGATGGTGCCGAGGGCGCAGCCGCAGATTTCGGCGGCCTCCTCGTAGGTGAGGCCCGCGGCGCCGACCAGGATCAACGCCTCCCTGTGTTCGTCCGGCAGCTTGCGCAGCGCGTGCTGCAGGCTGCGCAGGGCCACGCTCCAGTCCTGGGTCGGCGGCGCCTGCAGGGTTGCGGCGTGCTTGCCGTTCTCGTCGCCGACCTCGCGGCGGCGGCGGACGGCGTTGGTGTAGAAGGTGTTGCGCAGAATGGTGAAAAGCCAGGCTCTCAGGTTCGTGCCAGGCTCGAACTTCTCTTTGTGAGTCCAAGCTTTTATCAGCGTGTCCTGGACCAGGTCGTCAGCATCGGAACCGTTGCGGCTCAGGGACCAGGCGAAGGCCCGGAGCGCCGGGATCAGGTCGACCACGTCCCGCTGCCAGTCGTCGAACCCATCGAACGACTCGTCGTCTCGCGGAACGGCGCCCACGGCGCGCGGGGGCGGCTCGGTGGTTGCCTGACGCGTCAAACTCATCATGTACGGCCCTGTTGCGGTCCCGCGCCCGTTGCGAACGCCGGCGGCTGAACCCAGATTGGCGGGACTTTCGGTGAACGCGTTCAGGTACCTTGCGTTCCTGGCCGGAAAGAGGGCGGCGTCATGACGGCAAGCGGCGGGAAGGCTGTTTCGGCCGAGGGAGACCCCGCGTCCCGCCTCGACCGCTACCGCAGTGTAAGGGTCGCCACGCTGGCCTTGGCCGCACCCCTCTCCGCGGAGGACCAGCAGGCCCAGGCGATGGCCGACGCCAGCCCGACCAAGTGGCACCTGGCGCACACCACTTGGTTCTTCGAGCGCATGATCCTGGCGCGCGAGCCCGGCTACGTCGCGGTCGACCCGGCCTACGACAGGCTGTTCAATTCCTACTACGAGAGCGTCGGCGCCCGGGTGGCGCGGCCCCAGCGCGGGCTGATGACCCGGCCGTCACTCGACGCGGTGATCGCCTATCGCAGGGCCATCGACGTGCGCGTCGCCGACTGGCTGAGGGCGCTGGACGCGGAAGCCGACCCCGAAGGCGCCTGGCTGTTCGAACTGGGGCTGAACCACGAGCAGCAGCACCAGGAGCTGATGCTCAGCGACATCCTCAGCCTGTTCGCCCTGTCGCCGCTGAAGCCGCCCTACGGCCCGGAAGCGCCGGCGCCGGCCAGGGCAGCCGGGCCGATGGCCTTCGTGGTCATCGACGGCGGGCGCGTGTCGGTGGGGGCCGAGGGCGGAAGTTTCGCCTTCGACAACGAGACGCCCCGCCACGACGTGCTGCTGCCAAGTTATGGCCTGGCCGACCGTATGGTGACCAACGCCGAGTGGATCGCCTTCATCGAGGACGGCGGCTACCGGCGGCCGGAGCTGTGGATGTCGGACGGCTGGAGCCGGGTGAACGAGGAGGGATGGACGGCGCCGCTCTACTGGGAGCGGAACGGAGAGTCGTGGCTGGCCATGGGCCTCGACGGCCTGCAGCCGGTCGAGCGCGAGGCCCCCGTCGGCCACGTCAGCTGGTTCGAGGCCGACGCCTACGCGCGCTGGGCCGGCGCGCGCCTGCCTACCGAATTCGAGTGGGAACACGCCGTGGTCTCCCGTCCCGGAACCTTCCGGCAGGTTGGCGACGCCTTCTGGCAATGGACCTCGAGCGCCTACGGACCTTACCCGGGCTTCCGCCCCGCAGAGGGCGCGCCCAGCGAGTACAACGGCAAGTTCATGTCGGGCCAGATGGTGTTGCGCGGCGGCGCCTTCGCCACGCCCGCGGGCCACGCGCGGCCGAGCTATCGCAACTTCTACTACCCTCACCAGCGCTGGCAGTTCGCCGGCGTTCGCCTTGCCCGGGACGTCGGCGCGTGACCAGGGAGTTCCAGAAGGCGCTCATCGAGGCGCTGTCGCAGCCGGTCAAGGCGATCTCGCCCAAATGGTTCTACGACGCCGACGGGTCGGCCCTGTTCGAAGAGATCACCGCCCTGCCCGAGTACTATCCGACGCGGACCGAGGCGGCGCTGCTGCGGCGCATCGCGCCGCAACTGTCGGCGGAGATCCCCGCGGACGCCGTGCTGGTGGAGTTCGGCAGCGGGGCCAGCGCCAAGACGCGCATCCTGCTCGACGCCGCGCCCCAGATCGCAACCTATGTGCCCATCGACATCAGCGCCCCGGCCCTGGAAGCGGCCGCAGCGTCGCTCGATGCGGACTACCCGCGGCTCAAGGTTCGCCCGGTCGTGGGCGATTTCACCCGGCCGCTGGTCCTGCCGGGGGATATCAACGGCGCGCCCAAGGTGGGCTTCTTTCCCGGTTCGACCCTCGGCAATTTCCGGCCGGCCACGGCCAGGAGCTTCCTGCGTTCGGTGCGCGGCATGCTCGGGCCCACGGCCAGGCTGATCCTGGGCGTGGACCTGGCCAAGGACGAGGGGACGCTGGTGGCGGCCTACGACGACGCCCAAGGCGTCACCGCGGCCTTCAACCTCAACCTGCTGAAGCGCGCCAACCGGGAGGCGGGGGCCGACTTCGACCTCGAGAGCTTCGACCACCGCGCGGTGTGGAACGCCGACGAAAGCCGCATCGAGATGCATCTCGTCAGCCGGCGGGACCAGACGGTGCGGGTGGACGGCCGAAGCTTCGCGTTCGCCGCGGGCGAGACGCTGCACACCGAGAATTCCTACAAGTTCACCGTATCGGGGGTCGCGGCGATGGCGGAGGCGACCGGATGGGCGCTCGGGCGGACGTGGATTTCACCGCCGCCCGAGTTCGCCGTCTTGCTCCTCCGCTGAGCGCTACTGGCGCTGGCCGCGTTCGCCGTTCTGGCGCTTGGAGCGGCTGCCGTGGGAGGCTTCGCCGCCCTTGCGGCCGGCGTCGGCCGCGAGCGCGCGATCCTGCGAAAAGCTGCGCTTTTCGGCCGGCACGCTGGCTCCGCCCTTGCGCGCGATCTCGCGCTGGCGGGCGGGATCCATCGACGCAAATCCGCGGCGGGAGGCGCCTGTCCTTTCGTTACCTTGGCCTTGCGCCATACTCGGGCTCCTTCGTCCTTGTCTCGGGTCCTGGTCCGGGTGCTTGGGTGAACCCTCAGGCTTCACTGTGGTTCCGCTGGGGTCGGGTTTTTGTTTCACGACGATGTCAGTGCGGCGTGTCGTGGGGTCGGGGGTCGGCGGGCTGTTCCACCCCCGGATCGACCGGCGGCACCTCCTCGGGCGCCTCCGGCGGCGAAATCTCGGGCTGGGTAAGGGGCGGCGACACCGGCTCGGCCGGAGTCGGCTCCTGCGGTTGGGGGTCGGTCATGGGGCTTCTCGCGTCCGGATCGCAGCTACAACCCGCGGGGAGGGATCGGGTTCTCCGCCGCGCGGAACGGCAGGGCTTCGAAGGTGTTTTCTCCAACGGAGAGAGCGCCCCATGTCGTCGGAGCCAATTCTGCGGCTTACGCCCTATCTGCGCCGTTACGCCCGGGCGCTGACCGGCTCTCAGGCCGAGGGCGACAGCCTCGTGCAGGCCACGCTCGAGAACCTGCTTCGCGGGGTGGTCGAGCTCGACCGCTCGGGCACGCTTCGACCCGCCCTGTTCAAGGCCATGCACGAGACCTGGCGGGAGGCGCTGAACGGCCACTCCATCGACGCCCCCAAGAAGCTTCCGGCCGACGTCCGGCTGCAGCGCATGAGCCCGGAACACCGCACGGTGATCCTGCTGGTCCTGATGGAAGGCTTCAGCTTCGCCGAGGCGGCCTACATCCTCGGCATCCCGGAGCCGGAGGCGCATCGCCGCTACGAGGCCGCCCAGCGTTCGATCGAGTCCCAGCTGGCCACCGACGTGCTCATCATCGAGGACGAGCCGGTGATCGCCCTGGACCTCAAGCGCGTCGCCTCGGACCTCGGCCACACGGTGCTGGGCGTGGCGGCCACCCACGCCGAGGCCATCGATCTCGTGCGCCGCCGGTCGCCGGGCCTCGTGCTGGCCGATGTGCGTCTGGCCGACGGCTCCAGCGGCATCGCCGCGGCCACCGAGATCCTGAAGAGCTACGACGTGCCGGTGATCTTCATCACCGCCTACCCCGAGCGGCTGCTGACCGGCGACCGGCCCGAGCCGGCCTTCCTGATCACCAAGCCGTTCACCGAGGACGCCGTGAAGGCGATGATCGGCCAGGCGCTGTTCTTCCACCAGCCGAAGCCGAAGTTGCGGGCGGTGCTCTAGGAACTGCGAGCGCGGCCCGGTCGTTTGCGCCAGGCCTCAGCAAGGGAGAGACAGCATGACCGACGTGACCGGCAAGACCACCGACGGCGGCCCCAAGCCGCGCAAGGCAGCGACCCAGCCCTCCGCCGGTGTCGCGCCCGAGCGCCGGACCATCGCCGATCCGACCCCCGCGGACGTAGGCCCGTCCGCTCAGGGGGATGTCGCCAGCCCTTCAGCGAGCGCCGGCGCTGCGACCCTGAGCGAGGACGACAGCGTGCTGGTGGCCGGGCTCGAACGGGCCCAGTCTACGGCCAGCGATCTGCGCGCCTGGGCCTGGTTGCGTCAGGAGGAGGCGCGCGACGCGGTGCGCACCCATCCCCTGGCGTCCAGCGTCTTCGTGTTCGGCGTGGGGATGATCTTCGGGCTGCTGCTGGCGCGCCGGTAAGGGTCAGCTCACGCTGACGGCGAAGCCGAGCGTGCGGGCGCAGCGCGCAAGGTCGTCTTCCGTATACGGCTTCGGCAGGATGCAGACACGGTCGTCGTCTTCGAACTGGGCCGCGAGTTCCGCCTCGTCGTAGCCGCTGGCGACGATCACCGACAGTTCCGGATCCAGC
>Ga0196964_10000493_pt1 | contig 23990 bp, 44 predicted proteins | sample S1_10metaG_FD_148615 | JGI IMG/M metagenome (GOLD analysis project Ga0196964, IMG submission 148615) | Soil microbial communities from Anza Borrego desert, Southern California, United States - S1_10 | ecosystem: Environmental > Terrestrial > Soil > Desert | place: USA: California | collected... | reverse complement strand
CGCGGCCGACCGGCGCGCCGTGCAGGTGGGACAGTAGTCCGACCGATAGACGCCGCGGCGCTCGGCGCTCCATCCCTTTTCGCGCAGCTCGAGGCGCGCGGCCTGAATCTTCGGCCCGGACATCGGCCCCGGATCGGTCCCGCGCTGCCCGCACCCGTCACACGAAATGCTTTGAACGATCATCGCTTTCCCCCTTCCGCGGCGACGGTCGCCGCCTTTGGTGCCCAACGTCGGAGGCGACAGATCTTGCTGACCTGCCCCTCGGTAATTCCGTAGTCGACGGCGATCGCGAGCAGCTTTTCGCCCGCGGCGCGGCGCCGCCGGATCTGGTCGACCTGCCCCTCGTGCAGGACCCGCCTCACGGCCGCACCTCACGGATCGAATAGGCGAGCCCGGCGAAGTTTTCGGCGGCCCACTCCTTCGCGTCGTTCTCGAAGGAGAAGATCGCAGCGGGGGCCGCCACCCCGACGCGGATCACGGCCCACATGCGATCGGGCAGCTCGAGCACGTCGCCGAGCGGCCCGCGGCGCACGGGCCGCACCTCGAACCCGGCAGCGGCCAGCGACCGCCGGATCCACAACATCAGCCGCTGATCGTCGTCGGGCGACATCATGCCGGCACCTCACCGAACACCCGAGCCCGCTCGATCTCGTGCAGGGCGGCGTCGGCCTCGGCGGCGATTTGCCCGAGCTGATGACACGGCTCGCAGGCGCACCCCTCGCGATGTTCCGGAGATCGAGCGCTCCGCCGGATCTCGCGGAGAGCTCGCTCGAGGGCCTCGACGACGTTCACGGGGCGCCCTCGCCGCGGCACTCGACCGGGTGGAAGAGGGCGCCGGGCGTGATGATGAGGGTTTCGGTCATGGTGACGGGGCGCCGGCAGGTGGCGCAGCAGAGCTCGAGCTCGAGCTCGCGGGCGTCCTGGTCGGCGGGCTTCGTTTCGGCGTCAGAGCGCATGGGGGATCCTTTCGTGGGCAGGTGGTGGCCGCAGTGGCCGCAGCGAGGGAAACCGAGGGCGAAGAAGAGGGCGCACAGGTGGCAAAGGGCAGCCGTCACAGACCACCCCCAGGCGTGCAGGGCGGCGCGTGGCAGTCGCCGCAGTAGTCGCAGCGGCCCGGACCCCTGGGGGCGCACGGGACGCAAAGGACGATGCGATCCGGCTCGAGCGGCCCGCCGCAGGCGCCGCAGCGACGAGCCGGAGCCGACGGCGCCGGCGCGCCGCCCGGGTAGCGCTCGCAGCAGCAACCCTCGTGCTGGCAGATGTCGCCGGCGGCCGAATTCAGGTGGTGGGCAGCATGGCCGCAGGTGCCACAGGGCTCCCCTGCGCACGGCCCCTCGAGCCCGCGGCCGCAGGCCCGGCACCAACGCTTTGACGGGAGCATCGGCTCGCCCCGCTCCTCGAAGGCCTCCTCGCAGTGGGCCTCGCAGTAGCGGTTACAGCGCATCGCCGGGTTGTAGGTGTGCCCGGCGGGCTTTTGGCAGCCGGGCGCCGTGCAGACGCGGCGCAGCCGGCGGAGGCCGACGGGGGACGGCAGGATCACCGCGTCCGCGTCGACGAGCTCCGCCGGCGGCCGGTCGTGCCAGCGGTCGTGCTCCGAGACGTGAGAGGCGCACGCGCCCACGTCCACGGACCGCCCGGAAATGTGATCTTTCGCGCACCGGACGCAGAACTCGACGGCCGGGCGGCCGCAGCCGGGCGCCCAGCAGACACCGGGCGCCGGCGAACACGGGTAGTCGGCGGCCGCGGCGACCGGGCGGCACATGAGACACGGGCGCTCGTCCGGATCGATGTCGTCGCAGACACAGAGCCGATGGCGGCCCGCCGGCGACGCGGCCGGGCCGCAGGCGGCCGCGGCCGGGCCGCCGAGCTCGTGGAGCCTACAGCAGGGCGCCGTCATGACGGCAGGCTCCGCAAAAGCGGCGGCCGCACGGCCGCCGGCAGGCGCGCCACGACGTCGCGCCAGGCATCGGCCAGCTCCTCGCGCGTGAGCTCACCCCGGATGAAGCCCTCGACGGCGCCCGCCAGATAACCGAGCTCGAAGGCGGGCGCGCCGCAGAGGCACGGCCCGGACCGGCAGCGCTCGCAGGCGGGGCTCATGGCGCGCAGCTCCGGCAATCGAGGACACACGCGAGCCCGACGGCCGGCGAGCAGGCGTCGATCCGGGCGATCCCCTGCGGCTCCGCCGTGGCATCGAACCAGAAGCACCGGGCGCAGGTGGCGCCGGAGCCGTCGCGGACACGCGGCGCGCAGATCTCAATCGTGAAGGTCTGCGGCACGACGCTACAGGTCCCCACCAGCCAGGGCGGGCCCGCGTTCACCGGGGCGGCGTCCGCCTCGGGGCCGCCGTCCGCGTCGACGGCGGCGGCGTCGGAGGCGCAGGCCTCGCCCTCGTCGACGTCGAGCGGACGGCCGTCGCAGGCGGCAGCGCCCGCGCCCAAAAGCGCGAGCAGCAGCACGCGCAGCACGCGGAGAATCGACTCCCGATCGAAGCTCCGAGCGGCGCCAAACTGGCCCGTAGGGCGGCCTTTGCGGTCGACCCGCTCGACCTCGACGGCGGCCGATCCGTTCCGCGTCCAATACAGGAACCGGGCCCGTTTGGTGGTGGTCGGATCCCACCGGAGCTCTACCAGCTCACCGGACTTGGGCTCCGGCGCGGCCGCGGCGGGCGGCCCCGCTTTGGCGAGCTCGAGCTCCTTGCGCTCGTCACCAAGAGAGGCGCGGGCGTCGTAGATTTCATCGAGCAACTCGGCCACCTCCGCCCGCAGCCGGGCCACCTCGGCGCGCAGCTCGGCCACCTCGGCGCGCAGCTTGGCGACCTCCTCCGCCTCGGCGGCCGGCGGCAGCGCGGCCGCCCGGAGCTCCGCCTCGTCGACAGCTCGGCCGCGCGTGTCCTTGCCGCACATGACACACGGCGCCGGCTCCGCCGTACCCACGTAGACCCGCACCTTCCCGGCCGGGACGCGAAACCGGCACCCGCCGCACACCGCGACGGACGGCGCCCCGGCGGCCGGCGGCGGCGGGGCGGCCGGCTCGAGCTCCTCCGGCGGAAACGGCTCGGGCAGGGGGCAGCCGCTGATGACGGTCGACTCGCCGCACCCCACGCAGGGCCGGCTCAGCACGGGCGGCACGTCGAGCAGTTGCCGGCCTGCCCTGTACGTGCAGACGAGGCAGAGCGCGACGAGCCGCGACGGATCCGGCGGCGGCGGCTCGGCCGGCGGCGCGAACCCGATCGGCGCCATGCCCCGAGCCCGGAGGCGGGCCTCGATGGCCTTGAAGCGCTCTTTTTCGAGGGCGTCGCCCTCGGCGCAGCACTGCTCGCCCGGCATCCCGCACGCGGCGCGGGCGCACTGCCGACAGGCCTCGACGTGGGCATACCAGGCGACGGAGGCGGCGCGGGCGGCGAGATCCTCCGTCGTCGGCCGCTGGGGCGGCGGCTCGGGCCAGAGCTCCGCCCGGCAGCCCTGGCAGCGCCAAAAGCCGGCAGCCTTGGACGCGGGGCACCTCGGGCAGCCGGCGGGCGTGGTCGACTCGACGGAGCTCATCGCGCACCCCCCGCCCGCTCCGCGTCCAGGCGCCGCAGGACACCGCCCGGCGTCTGACCCCGATGCACCCGGAAAGACTTCGACGGGCAGCGGTTGCCGTGGCGGTCGCCGAAACAGCGCTTGGGGCGCGTCGGCGAGAACACCTGCGCGCCGCACCGCACGCAGTCCCAGAACCGGGGCCGCCCGGGCCGGGGCGCCGCGGCCGGCGGCGGCGGCGGCGCGGCCGCGCGCGTCCGAAAGACCGACCCGCAGCCCTGGCAGGTCCAGCAGCCCGACGGCAGCCGGACGGCCGGAAGCGAGGGCAGGCCGCAGCTCGGGCAGGCGGGCCCGGAGCTCCCCTTGCCACCCTGCCCGCCCTCGGCTACGGTCCCCCCAGTGACACCCCCCTCCCCCCTGGACGCCTTTTCAGCACCTGCCCCTTCGTTCAGGCCCTGCCCGCTACCGCTTTCACTACGCCACCCTGCGCTACCGTTCAGGTACTGGCCACCAGTACCCAATGATTCTGAGGACTTGGGCCCATAGCTCAGTTGGTAGAGCTGCGGACTTTTAATCCTCAGTCGCGCCCCCTCATTGTTGACATTTCGCATGTTTAGAACCTCCGGGTTTTCACAGTCACTACCGCTTTCGCTACGCAACAAAAGAGCAGACTGTGACAGGGCTTCGACGTGAGCACTCACAAGGACATTTAACCTATTGTGACACTCACTGTCGAGGCCGCGCATCAATTGCGCTCCGGGGCGCGCGGCGCGCCGTCCTCGAGCTCCGCCGGCGGATTGGCCAGGAGCTCTGTCAAGCGCTCACCGGCGGCGCGTGACTTCTCAGCCGCGGCCTGCATCCGACGCGGCGGCACATTGGCATACACCCGCTCCACCATGCCCGAGCTGTTCGCCAGCCACTTGGCCACCTCGTCGAATTCCCAGAGGTCGTTACGCTTCCAGCAGGCGAACGTGTGCCGGAAGTCGAGCGGCGCCGGCACCTGCGGCAGCCGGGCGGCCTTCGCCGCGGCCTCGAGCCGGGGGCGCATCCATTGCACGGGCGGCGGGGCGGCGGCCACGAGGAGATCGTCGTCGGCGAGCTCGCCCCGGACAAAGAGGACCCGCTCGAGGGCGCCTTGCAAGATCTCGTCAGTCGGCAGCCAAGCCGGCTTGTAGTGGCGGGCGCCTTTCGAGTTTCGCCGGAACCACTGACGGCCGTCCTTCCGGAAGTATTTCCGGGGGAAACGGTCGAGGTCGGCGGCGTGCAGGCCCGTGGCGACGGCGAGGTCAAGCCAGGCGCGCGGCCAGACCTTGATCTCGCCGCGCTTCGTTCGGCAAACGTCCACCTCCGGGACCGCGTGCCACAACTGGGCGAACTCCTCCGGCGATAGCTCGAGCTCGCGGCGCCCCTCGCCCATGTAGTCGTTTCGCACGTTGGGGAAGATGGGCAGGACGCCGATCATCCGTTGTTCGAAGGCGTACCGCAGGGCCGGCTTGACGATGGCCTCGAGCCATTTGGCGACGGTATGCGTCCGCCCGTCGAGGCGCTCGACCTCCGCCCGCGCCCAACGCTCGAGCACGTCCGAGCCCGCCGGCGAGCCGACGAGGTCGAGGCCCCAGTCGTCGAGGCGCCGCAGGATCAGGCGGGCATATTGCTGATAGGCCGCCAGCGTCGGCGCGGCGACGGCGTTTCGCTTCGTCTCGATGTAGAGCTCGAAGAGCTGCGACAGGCGATCGACCCGCCGGATCCCGGGAACCGCAAAGGTGGGCTGACGCTCCGACGGCGCGAAGGCGGCGAGCTCGCGCGCCCGCTCCATCGTCCAACGGATCTCGGCCTCTACGGAATCAGGCGTGCCGAGCGAATGGGCCGGGATCTCTCGTCCCGAGCGCGGGTTACGCCACTTCGGGGCGTACCACGTCGACCCCTTGCGATAGATCTCACCCATGCCGCGACCCGCCAGGCGGGCCGCCAGCCGACATTTTCACCGCAGCCGCCCAGACTGGCGCTTGCCGGCTCTTGTCGGTATGGTCCATCTCGCCTCCGGTGGTGACTCGCCGGGTGGAAGTCGCCGCCCCGTGGGGCCCAAATCCCCGGGGCGGCGGCGGGTACCTACATCGTAGATCTCCCGCTCGCTGCCGGGACATTACGGGAGGTCCCTTATGGTATGCAAGTTTTTTGTGTGGCAAGCTGGCGAGCTTGCCAAGAGCCGCCGGTTTTGACACGGCGGAGAGATGGGCAGACTCAGCGACGACCTCGCGCAGCAGGGCCGCCGGCTCGTTAGCGCGACCATCTACCCGCCAGGCGCGCCGGCCATCACCGTCCCGGGTGACGAGATCCTCGGCATTCTCGGGCCCGAGGTCGCCGCGTTCCCGGTGATCGTTGTCCGCGGCAGCAAGCCCGGCCAGGTGCGAAAGTTCATCGGTGTCCCCTTCGAGCTCACCGAGGAGGACGCACACGTTATCGCGGTCGACGCGCAGCGCGCCCCCATCCTCCGCCCGTGACCTACCGTCTCGACCTCGTCGACGAGCGAACGGGCAAAGTCGTGATGGCCTGGTCACGACTCCCCCGCCGACACGTCGAGCGGCTGAAAGCGCTCATCAATTCGCGCCTTCTGCCCCTGGCGGGCGCCGTGGCGCAGGCCCGGCAGGCGTTCGCGGAGCTCGAGCGAAAGCTCGTCGGGCCCGGCCCGGCGCGGAGGCGGCGGCAGTGAAGCTCGGGAAGCGGCGGCGCATCTTCGAGCGGTCGCGCGGCGTCCTACCGACGGATCAAGAGCCCGGCGCGGTCCTTTGGCGCGAGCTCTCCGGCCGGGTGGCAGATCTGGGCATGGGCCTACAGCTCGAACTCGTGCAGGCCTTCCAGGCGCGGCGCCCCTGGGCCGACCTGCCGGCCTCCGTCCGCCTGGTCCTGATGGACGCGGCCGCGGCGATCCGGACCCTCGGCGCCTAGAGCTCCCGGCGGCAGCGCGGGCAGCGCCTCTCGCCGCAGAGCTCGGCCAGCGTGGCGGCCACCAGCTCACCGAGGCGCCAGGCGCCCAGCCCCATCAGCACCGCGGCCGCCGCGGCCACCGCGCAAAGGTCCTCCGCCGTCACGCGACACGCTCGGCGCCGTAACCCTTGCCGGCCCAGCGCCGCAGGCGGCCGCCCGGGCGCAGATCGACGTGGACCCATCGCGGATAGCGGCCGAGGCCTCCGAGGCGCGGCAGCAGATCACGGCCCAGGCGCATCCGGAGAATCATCGCGTGGAGCTCGGCAACCCGGGCGACCGTCGCCTCGAGCGGCTTGACGTCGGCGGCGTCGGCCAGCAGGTGACGAGACGACGGCGCCCCGCCAATCCGCTTGTTCCAACTCGGCGTGCGATAGCCGGAGACGATCACCAGCGACCCGCCCCACTCGGCACGGATGAGCTCGAGCGTTTCGCAGAGCGGCCGGAGGCCCGACTCGATCAGCGCCGCCGGAACCGCGGTCCCGTCGTGACAGTCGAACTCCCACGCCCAGAAATTCAGCGTCACTTGCATCAGGCAGCGGGGCGGAGCTGCATACACGGGCAGTAGGCGCCCGCGCGCCCTCTGACTTGATTGCAGTAGCCCTCGCGGAGGTGCATCCGGCTGGAATGGCCGCACATGCACACGAACTCGGGCGGGCGCTGGGCATCGGCCGCGATCGCCTGGATCATCGCATCTTCGACGCTCTTCCAGCTCGTCACGGCCACCCGTAGATCATCCGTCCGGCGGCGCAGGCTGATGTAAACCTGCCCGTTTTTTAGCGTCAGCTCCGATTCGTGCCCCCAAAGAAACTCAAGAACATCCGGCTCGATGACCTGATCGCCGGAAGCGACGTACAGCGCGCCACCGGGCCCGTAGTGCGACGGGCGATCGGGATGAGCCTCGACCTGCTCAACCAATTTGGCCAGCACCCCGGCGAAGTCGTCGGCGGCGCCCATCGCGGAGTATTCGCGGCGGTAGGCCTCGAGCTGCATTTGCAGGCGATCCCCTCGCCAGGTGGCCGTGACCCCCCAGTAATCGAGCCACTCCTCGACGTCCTCACGGATCGAGAACCCCCCGGGATTGCTGCGGCGGCGCTTTGGCATCAGAAAGGCACCTCGTCCTGGTCCTCGCCCATTGTCACCGGGGCGCCGCGCCCTAAACGGGTTTCCCTTGCCACTCGGAGCAGATCGTCAATCCGCGCGTCTCCGCCCTCTCGGCACTCGGCGGCGTAGGCCTCGAGGCGCGCGAGCTCCTCGGCCTCCTCGGGCAGCTCGACGCGGAGGCCCGTCGCCTCCTCGAGCAGCGGCAGCCGATCGCGGAAATCCTCCCAGCGGCGCGACGCGGGCACCACGCGGTAAAGGGCCTCGAGCCAGTTGGTCACCTTGTGGCGCCCCCGGAGCTCGAGCGTTTCGTTAAACGAGTCGAGGCGGCCGTCGCTTGTGTCGAGGTGCGGCTTTCGCCCGCGGCGGCCACCCCTCACCCACTGCCGGAAATCCTCGCAGCGCTGGCCGCACTCTGACTCATAGAAATCGAGCAGCTTCGGATTCGCAGCGAGCAGCGCCGCCACAGCCTGATCGGCGGTCCGAAAGGTGGTCGGCCGGCGGCGGCCGCGGGCTTCCTGCTCGCAGTCGGCAGAGGCCTCTTCGAGCTCCCGCGTTCGCCGCGACACCTCCGACACGTCCTGAACGTGGATCCCCCGCCACTCGGCAGGCAACCCCTTGAGGACGCGGCCGTCATCGTCGATCTCGACCCGGCGCTTATTCGACAGCGTTACCCAGGGATTCGGCAGACGGATCGCCCGCTCAAGGCGCCGCCGGCGCCGGCGGCGGCGCGGCGGGCGCCGCCAGCCGCCAGCCAGGACGGCGGCCGCGGCCATGACGCCGAGCCCAATGGCCGACCGGACCAGGGCGCCCTTTTGCCTGGACGTCACGCCCCATGGTGCCCCGGCCCCGGGCGGCCGCCACAACGACCGCTTGCCTCAAAGGCAAACGAACCCATGAAAGGGGGCATTGTAAGTGCTTCGTTTTCCCGTCATTGGTGCATGGCAGGAGGCCGCCCAATGTCAAAGACCCCCACCAAGCCCGCACCTACCGATCCGGCAGATGACGAGCTCGCCGGCTCGCCACTCTTCGACCTCGACGAGAAGGAAATCGCCTTCGTGACGGTCATTCGGGACGATCCCGAGGAGGGCCTCGTCGGCCGAGTGACGAGCACCGCCACCGAGCTCGACATCAGGCGGAAATTCGGCGGCGGCACCTTCACGCTACAGGGCCGCAACGCCATGGGGCGCCCGGTCAAGGGGGCGTGGCGGCAGGTGCAGATCGCCGGCGATCCGATCTTCGTCAGCGACACGGCGGCGCGGAAATGGAAGCAGCAACAAGGCGTGCGCGACGACAGGCCCCCGGCGGCGAACACGAACGATCGCCCCATGGGGATTCAGGACATGATCCTGCTCATGACGAAGTTGCAGGAGACGGCGCGGGCGGAGGCGCGCGACCTGTCAGACCTGCGGGCCCGGGAGGCGGAGGCGGCCCATGCCCGACAAATCGAGCTCTTGCGCCTGGACGCCGAGCGGCGTCAGCAGGAGGCCCGCGAGCAGCTCGACCGCGCGCAGCGTGAGGCGGAGGCGGCGCGCCAGCGGGATCGCGAATTCTTCGGGCAGCTCGCGAAGATCACCGCAGAGCAGAGCTCGCGGCGCGACGAGGAGACGCCTACAAAGATGCTGTTCACCGGGATCGAGCTCGCAACAAAGCTCATGGGCAAGCGCGGCGGCGGCGGCGGCGGCGAGGACGGCGACGGCGACAAAGATCCCGTCACCGCGTTGATCAACAACCTGCCGGAGATCATCGCCCAGGCCCGGGAAACGGTGGTGCAGAGTATGCGCGGCCGATCGGCGCCGCCCGCCGACGAGGGGGGCGGCGACGACGGAGCCGACGGCGCCGGCGACGAGGACGAGGACACGGTCACCCTCGAAGGCGAGATGGCGGCGAAGGCCCGAAAGGTCGTCGCCCACCTCGCCAGCCAGGGCAAAGATCCCGAGGCGGTCCTATCCCGCGTGATGGACGCCCTCATGAAAACCCGGAAGGCGGAGGCGGAGGCGGAGGCGGCGCCCGCGAAGCCGACGACACCCCCGCGCCCCCGGAAGAAGGCGGCGGCCCCCAAAGGCGAGCCAAAGACGGAGCCGGCCGAAGCGGCGTGATATTTTCGAGGAGTGATCCTCAGCGGGCCCCGGTTTCAGACGTCTTTTTCAGGCGATCGGGCCAAGGTCTGGCGCCTGCGGACCTCGAACCAAGCCGAGCAGATCGCCTTTCTGCGGCGCATGGTCACCACGTACCGAGGGCACCACGCGATCCGCGAGCTCGCGACGGACATCGTTTTCCGGCAGGCCCGGGCCCGGCCTAAGGACAAGCTCGCCCATGCGCTGGCAATCGGCGAATGGGTGCAGCAACACGTAACCTACGTGAACGAGGGCGAAGAAACGTTTCAGACGCCGATCCGCACCCTGGCCAACGGGTACGGCGATTGCGACGACCACACCACCCTGATCGGCTCGCTCCTCGAGTCGATTGGGATCCCTTCCGAGGTCGTCGGCCTCGAGCACGACGGGAAGGGCTTTTTTCATGTGTTCCCGCGGGCCAAGGTGCGCGCCGCCGGGCGCCTGATCGCCCTCCCGCTCGACTCGACGCTCGATTTTCCCATCCGGCGCGTTACGAGCCCGATCGCACTCGCCCAGCGACGGCACGGCCCGCGCCTGCGGGCGCTCGTGCTCTGAGAGGCAAGCCCGACAGCTTGACGGCCAGCCCCGGCAGGCAAAGGCTGGGGATCATGCTCTCGGACGGTCTAGGCTTTTTCTCCCCCGCGCTAGTCCGCGTCGTGGGCCGCCCCGTGGCGAAGGTCGGGAAGAAGGCGGCCAAGAAGGTCGGCAAGAAGGTCGGGAAAAAGCTCCTCAAGGGCAAGGCCGCCAAGGACGCGGCCGCGGCGAAGGCCGCGAAGGCGACGAAGATCAAGCCGGCAGCCGTGGCCGTCGGCGGCGGCCTCCTGGCCGCGGCGCTGTTCCTGCTCTGAAAGGCCCATGGTCCTCGGCGCCACGTCCCGGCACCTCGATTTCACGGCAGATACGCCGTACAAAGACACCCTATACGTCGAGGCGAAAGCCCCGCGCAAGCCGGCGACGAAAACCAACGCCCTGCCGTGGATCCTCGGCGCCGGGGCGCTGGCGTTCCTGTTCTGGATCTACGGCATTTCGAAGAAAGGGAAGCGGCGCCGGCGCCGTCGCCCTTTAGCCGCCCGCGCGTGAACCCGGACGAGCGCGAGCTCCTCCGGGCGGCGAAGGCGTTCCGCGAAGATTTCCACTGGGGGATCCCGGCGCGAAAGGTCGCCCGGAAGAAGGTCGCGCCCACGCCGCGCGTCCTGGTCGAGCTCGGCAAGCTCCACGCGGTCGAGTACAAGACGCACAAGAAAGGCGACGGGCCCAGCGTCTATCACCACGACTTTGGTGAGGAGACGGGCCGACGGCCGACCCTGGCCATGGACGCCGAAAACGGCTCGCTGCACGTCGTAGGCGGCGAGTATCGCGTTACCGATCGCGGCATCGAGAACTGACGGCGCGCCGTCGCTGACGGCCGCCTCGCGCGTGACAAAGGCAAGCGATTTGCGTCCGCGCGACGGCAAAGGCCGCACGCTGTGCTTTGGCACCAACGGACCCGCACCGGAAAGGACGCCTATGGCACGTCGCAGATCCCGCACCCGAGCACAGCGCGCAGCTTTCCGCCGCATGGTGGCAGGCCTCAAGCGCTGGAAAACTCGCATCGGGCGAAAGGCCGGGAAGAAGCGACGGGCGCGCAAGGTGACCCCACGAGCGCGGGCGCGACGAAACCCAACAATCGGAGCACTCATGCCCAGCGCACTCGTGGTCAACCCCTCGCGTCGGCGTCGGCGCCGCCGGCGCTCGAGCACCCGCAGCCGACGCCGCTTCAACCCGATCGCCAATCCCAGGCGCCGCAAGCGCCGGGCGAGCCGGCGACGTCGCAACCCGGGGATCGCCCGAGGCGTGACGGGCGGGATCAAGCGCGCCGTCACGGCGGCCATTCCGGCGGCGGCCGCGGGCGGCCTGATCGGCTTCCTCGACGCCAAGGTACTGGCCAACCGGCACCCTGGGATCCGGGTGGGCGCGAAGGTGGGGGCGGCGGTCGTCGCCGGCCTGCTCCTGCGCAAGAACCCGCTGATGGCCGCCGCGGCCATGGGCGGCGTACTCGGCACGCTCGGATACGAGCAGGGCGTCAAGCTGGGCGGCGGCGTGATCGCCGCCTCGAAGAAGCAGGGCGTCAAGGAGCTCGCCGCCATGGCGGCGGAGGACGATGAGGTCGCCGCCCTGGTCGCGCAGGAGTTCCAGGGCATGGGCCTGCTCACCACCGACGGGATCGGCGACGGCGACGATCTCGACGAGGTGGCGGCCATCCAGGACGCCGAATTTGAGGAGGTCGGCGACGTCGGCGACGACGACCTCGACGAGCTCGGGGACGACGACGAGTAACCCCCGGTCACCGGGCCCGTAGCTGCATCGCGGGCCCGGCGACGAAAGCCAACTCGCACAAACCCGCACAACGAGGACAACAATGAACGCGGTACAGCAAGCAAAGCGCGAGGGCGTGGTCGACGCCTTCCTCGCGCGCCTGGGCCTGCACGGCAATCAGGTGTCGATCCTGGAGAACCCCACCGAGGAGATCCTCGACAGCCTCGAGCACGGCCACGACGTCGAGCTCCACGGCATGAGGCGGCGCGGCCTCAGCCCGATGCGGCGCGTGCAGAAGGGGCCGCAGAAGCGAGCGGAGGAGAACTATCTCTACTCGACGCGGCGGTTTCCCAACAACACCGCCAACAACACGATCGGGGCGGGCGCCGTCACCGCGGCCGATTACGACTACTTCGGCAACGGCGTCGGCGACGTCGGGAGCTCGATGGGCTATTTCAGCCTCTCGAACCTGACGTACTTGCAGACGAACATGGACAAGGGCGGCAAGATCCCGTCCGGCCGGTCCTTCCGTCTGTACGAGCTGGCCGTCAGCTTCAACGCCGAGGCGATCGGGACGGACATCGCCCAGTGCCTCGACACGATGGCCCTGCGCTTCGAGAAGCAGGGCGGGCAGCTCGTCATCCAGCACGGTCCGATCCGCAACTGGCCGGGGGGCGTCGGCCTCAGCGGCTACGCGGCGACGACCGTCAGCGCGACGTCGCTTCAGGCGGCCTCGAACGGCAACCCCGACCTGCGCGGCGTCCGGAAGTTCCGGATCCCGCGCGTCCTGCGGGCGAACGAGTCGTTCAAGTACGTCATCAACGCGGCGGCGAACCTGCCGAACGACAACGGCGCCGTGGCCCTCGGATCGTTCGTCGAGATCTGCATCTGGTTGTACGGCTACGCCGTCGACTCGATCCCCGAGTAACCCCTTTCCCCCCCGGGGGCAAAGCAGGACGTAAGGCGGTCGCGTAAGAGCCGCCGGCGGCGGTGGGCGCCGGCGCCCGAGGCTGGTCACCTCGGGCGCCCGCGTTTCCCTCCGAGGCCCGGAGCCGACCGGGCCGCTACCGACACAACGGCGAAAGGACACCGATGAACGCTGCGCAGATTTGGAAGATCGTTTCAGGGCTCCCGCAGTTCAAAAACCGGCGCCTCTCCGATTATCGCTTCATGGCGATCGGGCAGGACTTCAGCCTGACCACCGGGCAGGTCAGCGCGACGACGCGCGTGGACTTCGCCGGCGGGGCCATCATCGGGCGAATCACGGCGGGCCTGTCCGTTTCGGCGGCGGCGACGTCGCAGATCCGGGACCTGAGCGGCTTCGAGCTCTCGATCGACTTCCCCAACAACGAATCGATCGTCACGGGCGGCCGGATGAACGCGGCGGCCCTTTTTGGGGCCATGGGCGAGGTCTGGTTTCCCCTCAAGCCGATCATCGTGCCGACGAACGGCTCGATCAACTACGTCCTCGAGAACCTCACCACCAGCACGATCAACGTCTCGATCGTGCATCACTGCCTGGTCAGTCGCTCGGCAAAGTGAGGGGGCAGGTGTGGGCGCTCTGGGCTGGCGGCGTGCTCCTGGGGCTCCTCGCCCTGCCGCAGGCGCTTTCCGGGTGCCGGGGGCCGCGACGGGCCCAGCTCATCCGCCAGCTCGCGGCGAAGTGGGGGCCCGTCTTTGGCGTGCCGTCGTTCGTAATCGTCTCGATCGCCTCGGTCGAGTCCGATTTCCGGCCGACGTGCGTCAATCGGTCGAAACGGGCCTCGAGCCGGGGCGGCGCCTGGGGGGCAACCGGCCTCACCCTGACGACGGCGGAGGGGATCGCCGACCGGCTGGCCTCGCACTCGAGCCCCGAGATCAGACGGATCGCCCAGGGATGGGATCGCCGCGGCGAAGGGCTCCTCGACCCCACGCGGGCGGTCGTGTTCGCGGCCTCGTACCTGGGCGCCCTGTGGCGGGAATTCGGGAATTTTCGGGACGTGGCGGCCGCATACCACCAGGGCGCCGGCAAGGTCCGGGAGGTCCTCAGCCGGGGCGGCGTCATCCCCGACGACCTCCCCCCCATCGGCCGGGAATACGTGGCCCGAGCGCTGGCCGCCCGTGAGGAAGTCGCATGATTGAAACACGACACGCCGACGGCTCCCTCGACGTCACGGCGCCCCCGATCGACCTGTCACGCGGGGCCGACTCCTTCCGGGAGGTCTGGAGCCGCGATGCGGACCTGTTCACCCGCGGGCAGTTCTTCCTGACGGGACAGCTCGTCGACGACGCGACCTCGGGCCCCGCCCACGCTTACCTGGCGCTCGAGTTCCTGGTCGTCGGCTACGTCGGCGCCCAGCGGACGATCCTGGCCCGGGGCGCCCTCGCCCTCGAGCGCAACATCGCCACGGCATCGTTTGCCGATGCCTCCTACAACCGGATCGCCATCGAGGCCCGGCTAACGGTCGACGGCGCGACCGGCTCGGGCACCATCCCGAGTCAAGCGAACCTCGGGATCACCGGGAAATTCTGGAGGTCATGACGTGGCGGATCAAGCAGAGCTCCTCGCGGCGCGGCCAATTCGGCTTGCGACGACGACCGTCAGCGCGGCCCCAACGGACGGCACCACCGATCCGCATGTGGTCCTTTCCCCCGTTGCCCCCTCCGGCCTCCGCACGACGGGCTTTTTCTTCGGGCTCAAGGCGCCAACGGCTTCCGGCGTTACGGCCGCGGTGGCGGCCGCCGGCGACTTTACCGTAACAGTCTGGATCCGCGATCCCGTCACGAAGTTCTGGTTTTCGGCGCGGGCCCGGACGGGCGTCGCCTACGGCCAGGCTTACATGACCTTCGACCTCGACGCCTGCGAAATCTACTTTCAGATCGGGAACATCGGCACAAACGGATCGGTTGACATCCACGTCTCGGAGCTCTGACAGGTGCGGCGGCCGGGAATAGAGCGCGTCGAGGTCCGCCGGGTGGGCACACCCGCCGCGGCGGGCGATGCCTATTACGTTATCCGCACGGCTGATACGAGCCTTCCCAACGCCCAAAACCTCGGTGTCCTTTCCTCCGGCATCCTGAAGCACACGGTCTCGAGCGGCGTTTCGACGCTGGCGACGGCGACGGCGGGCACCGACTACGAATCACCCCTCACTTTCGCAAGCGGCCTCACCCGGGCGGCGAACACCGTCACCGGCGACTACATCACCGGGGCAACCGGCAATCACACCTGGACGGGATCGACCGACGCCTCCGGGACCTTGACGATCCGCTCCACCTCGAACGGCACGCAGGGCGCCCTTACCCTCTCGGCTTCCCAGGTCCTTTTCCCGCAGGCCTCGACCGGGGCGCCGGGCGTCGCCTTCACGGGCAAAACAAATTGCGGCCTGGCGTTCGACAACGCCGCGGGCGTCGATCGCGTCCATCTCGTCACCGGCGGCGTATCGCGTCTGATCTGCCACGGCGACGAGCTCCAATTTGACGGGCCCCTCATCTTCAGCAAGTCGCTGCAAGACGTCCAGCTTCACCGCGACGGCTCCGGCGAGCTGGGGGTCCGCCGCGCGGGCAACGCCCAAAAGCTCCACGTTTACAACACCTACACGAGCAGCACCGTTTATGAGCGCGGCGTCCTGTCGTGGAGTTCGGACATCCTCACGATCGGCGCCGAGGCGGCCGGCGGCGGCACCCTACGCGGCGTGACGGTGCGCGGCTCCACGGTCCACGTCGGCACCGGCGCCAGCCCGGGCAGCGGCTACGGCTGGAGCTACACGGGCAACCGATCGATCCTGACCCTCGGCGGCACCGATCCCGGCTCGAGCTCCGCCGAATATCTCGACGTGGCGCCCGCCTCGACGCCCTCGGCCGGCGCCGCCTCGCTCACCTACCTTTACACGGCGCGTTTCCGGCAGCAGACCTTTGCCAACAGCGGGACGGCGAACACCCTCACTCAGGCGGCGACGGTCTTTATCGACGGCCCGCCGACCTTCACCGGCAATTGGACGACGGGATACGGCAACCACGCCCTGCGGGTCGACTCCGGTCAAACCTACCTCGGCGGCCGAGTCCGCGTTACCGATGGCTCGACGGATCTCATCGACGCCGATCCCCAGAATGACTGGGTGTTTTTCTTTGGGGCGGTCCAGACCCTGACCTCGAGCCGCTTCATCATCGACCCCCCAGACGTCACGGTCGCCAGCAGCCCAACGGCAGGCCTCGACGAGATCTCGATTCAGGCGACGACGACGACGATCACGGGCACGACCGCGATCACCAACACTGCGGGCTTCAATCTGTTCACGATCAACGCGCCCACCTACACGGACTCAAGCGCCGTCACCATCACGCACGCCGCGACGGTGCGGATCACCGGCGCCCCCATCGCGGCTGGGTCGGTCACCATCACCAACGCCTATGCGCTTTGGATCGACTCGGGCCGGCTCCGGTATGACGGCCAGGTCGCCAACGGCGGCGGCGGCGCGCCCACCTTCGGGACGATCGGCGGCTCGGGCCCGACGGCGACGGCCCAGTCCGGCTGGCTGCCCCTCAACATCGACGGCAACTCGAGGTTTATCCCGGTATGGGCCTAACCGTCGCCGTCCTCACCTCGCTTCGCCCTGGCCGCGGCCGGGGATACCTGGCGGCCACCCTGGCCGCGATCGGCCTACAGCCGCACGGCGGGCGCCTCTATTTGCATTCTGACGGGCCCCTCCCCCCCGAGCTGCCCGCCCGCCTGGTCGACGGCTGGCAGGTCCACGAAGGGGAGAAATACCCCGGCAACCGCAACACCCATGCCTTCTGGGACGTGCTCGAGGCGGCGGGCCGCGACGACTTGGTTTTCTTCGAGGACGACGTCGCCCCCGGCAAAAACGCGATCGCCTACATGACGGCCGCCCGCTGCCCGCCCGAGCTCGCCTTCGTGAGCTACTTCGAGGCGGCCTTCCGGGCAGACGCCCCGATCGGCCTATACACCGGGCCCGCCGAGGCCTTCGGGCTATGCCAGGCCCTTTATCTGCCGGCGCGCACGGTGGCCGAGCTCGTCCGGGCCCGAGGCCGCGCGGGCGTCTGGAATCCCGAGGTCGGATCTGATGCCTGCATGGCCAACGTCCTGGCCGGCCGGCGATACGGGATCCACGTCCCGGCGCTCGTTCAGCACCTCGGCTTTGAGTCGCTCACCAACCCCCGGCGCTCTGACCTACCCAGATCCCACACGTTCCGGGGTGAGGACTTCAACGCCTTTGACCTCTGCCCGTGGAGGGGAGCCGCATGATTACCCTGTCGCCCGTCGTCACAATGCCGAACCTCTCGCGCGTCCGTGCGGTGCGCTTCGAGTCCGACGACGAGAGCAAAGTCGCCCTGGTCCGGTTTCGCTTCTCGAACCCCGCGGGGACCCGCTTTGTCGAGCTGGTCGCCACCGTCTGCAACGCCCCCGCCCGCTCGATGGGCCTCAAGGTCAACCCGTCGCCGCGGGCCTGGGACGATATCGTCGTCCACGAGCCCGGCCTCGAGCTCACCGGCGGCTATGACGCCCTCGACGCGGCGATCGAGGCGGCCGCCGGGCGCGAGGCCCGCCTCCGCGCCATCGAAACCTGGGCGCTCAGCTCGGGCCTGCTCAACGGCTTCGCTGGATCAGTCAGCTAACCCTCAACCCGGAGAACGAACCGCCATGAAATTCCTACTCGCCCTCGTCCTGGCCCTGGCCGCCCCAGTGGCAAACGCTGCCCCTTGCCCCGCGCCGTCACCGGCTGACACGGTGGGCGACATGACAAAGCAGACCGCCAAAAAAGGGAAGATCATCACGGCCGACGGGCAGACGCCCCAGGTGTTCGAGATCGCCGCCTCCCCCCGCCAGCGCTGGGAGCTCGCGAACCTGCTCTTTCACCGGGATCTCAAGCTCACCGAGCAAGACGAGCGGCAACTCGTCCGCGCCCGCGAGGCCTTCGCCCTGGTCGAGCCGTCCTTGTGCATCCTCGACCGGCGGCCAGCCTCGCAGCTCGCGGACGATCGACGCACCGAACACCGTTTCACCGTCACGGCCGAGAACCGCGATTTCGTGCTCACCCGCATCCGCCCGCTCGAGATGGCGAGTTATCAGCGGCTGATCCTGGCGGCGCTCTTCGAGGACCTCGACGCCTGCCGACGAGGCGAGCCGCGCGCCCTACCCGAGAACCTCCCCCCGCTCGATCTGGCGTCGGAGGCCTGGCCCGCGGCCCCCGCCCTGCCCGCCACGGGGGCAAAGGACGTCACCTGTCCCGGGTGCGGCCAGGCGTTCGCCCTCGACGAGCTCGAGCCCGCGGAGACAACCCCGGCGTGAGCGCATTCGCCGAAATCGTGGACGAGGCCCGCGCCCTCCTGCCGGCGCGGATCGACCGGCTCCTCGACGACGAGCTCTGCCTCGTCCTCAAGGACAAGCCGGACGCCGCAGATCTGGCCCGCGGCGCCTCTCCCGATCTCGCCGGCTACTTCTACGGCCGCGCGCGACCCGATCCGGAGCTCGAGGACGACGAAGGCCCCCGCTGGGATCTCGAGCCCGTCGCCGGCGGCGTGGTCGCCCTCTTCGCCGGCAACATCCGCCCGCAAACGGCCGATCGGGTGGCCATCGTGCTCCTTCACGAGATCGGGCATTACCTCGGCTTCGACGAGACGGAGCTCGTCGAAGGAATGGGCCTTTCGTGAACTGGATCGACGCCCTGCTCTACGTGGTAGCGGCCGCGGCCGGCGGCTTGGTCGCCTGGCCCGGGGCCTTCGCCTACGCCGTCAGGTGGCGGGCCCGCCATGAGCTCACCTGCGAGGAGTGCCGCGAGGCCCGCCTCCTCGAACTGGCCCAGGCGGCGGGCGCCACCGTCAACCTATCGGATCTCGGGAGCTGACCCAGATGCTGACCCTCGGCGCGTGCTGCCCTCCGGCCCTTGGCGCGAACCCGTTTTCGCTCCGGAAGTTCCGGGCGGCGGCCTCGAAGCTCGGGAAAAAGGCGGGAGCGGCGCGCCGAGTCGGCACCAAGGTCTTGCGCAAAGAGGCGATCAAACAGGCGCTGCCCTATCTCGTCGGGGCGGCCGCCGGCGGCCTGGTCTTGGGCCTCATCACCGGGAGATTGCTCCGGTGAGCATCAACAACGTCTATGAGGCCTTGCAGGTCGTGACCGGGGCGGGCGGCGCGCGCGCGGCGCTCGCTGAAACGACCTTCCGCCTCGCCCGCGGCTATGAGCTCCTGCATCAACTGCCCGCCAAGGACCGCGCGGGCGGGCGCCAGCAGCTCGACGGGGCCCGCGCCAAGATCGAGCGATATTACGAGGCCCTCGCGGCCTTCGACGCGACCACCTGGCACGACGCCCAAAGGCAGATCGCGATGGCTTACGGGGCAGTCGCCCTCATCGAAGATGAGGCGGGAGCGGAGCTCCTCGCCCTCGATGCTGCTCGAGCGCTCCGCAGCGCGGCCCTGCGCGGCGAAGGCGGCGCGCCAACAGGCCTGGCGCCCGGACCCGAGCCCGAGCCAGGAACGGCCGCGGCCCGCCGGCAGGCGGCGGGCGGCCATCTCTTCTGGGGCGCCCTCCTTCTGGGCGGCGCCTTCCTCCTGACAAAGGGGCGCCGATGATCGTCTCGCGCGACAACCGGCGCCGCATGGGCGCCCTCGTCCTCGGCCGCGGCCGCCGGCGACAGCTCGGCGATCTCGGCCTGTTCGAATTCACGCCCGGGCAGGTGTCCGACCTGCAACGCTCGGTAGAGTTTTCGGTCGAGTCGCTCAACACCGACGTGCGTCAGAAGATCGACGATCTGCCGGCCGACTTCGTCAACGGGTGGGCCCGGTTTCGGCAGGAATGGCGCGCCTTCCTGGCGGATCGCGGCGGCTGGGCGGCGCGGCACGAGCTCTCAACCTGGGAAAAAACCAAGGAATACAGGACCCGCGTCGAAGGCTGGTACAAGACCTTCCGCGAGCTCGGCGGGCAGCCGACCGGCGCGCCGCCCCCGCCCCCTCCCGTGCGGGCGTCCGCCTTTCCGCCCTGGGCCTGGGGCCTTCTGGCCGTCGGCGGCCTGTTCGCCGTCGGCCGCATCGTGCAGTCCGTCACCCGGAGGTGATCCGTGCTCCCGTCGTTCAAAAAGCTCGTTCGCATCGCCACCACGCCCCAGCGGCTCGCCCTGCGCGCTGGCGTGCGCGGCGCGCGCCTGGGGATCAAGGTCACCACGAACGTTGCCCTTTCGCCCGTCGGCCGTAAGGTCGCCTGGCCAGCGCTGAAACGCTCCCTCGAGCTCTCCTTCGCGCTGCCCCCGGGCACGCTCGATATGGCCGAGCAGGTCATCAGGGCGGCCGGGAGCACGCCAGCCCTCCGGCAGGCGGCCGCCGTCAAGCTGGCGAGGGCGAAGAACATCCCGCTCGAGGCCCTGGCGCCCCTCGTGAAGGACGATCCCGACCTGTGGACGCGCTTCCTAAGGTGGCTCGGCCTGGAATGAAGGCGGCCGAGATGAATCGACTCGAGTCCTGGATCTGGAATTTCTCCGCCGGCATCGCCGCGGCGCTGGTCTGGGAACACGTCCTTAAGCCAAAGCCGCCGGCGGCGACGGCGCCGGCCACGACGACGGCCGTCACCCGCCGAAAGAGGCGAACGGCGAGGACATGAGCGCAGACGGCAACAGCCCCGGCGCCGTACCGGCGGCACGGATCGAGGAGCTCGCCTCCGCCGTCATCCGCCTGAGTGAGCAGGTGACGTCGCAGCGAAAGCAGCAGGCCGAGCGCAACCTCGAGACGCGGAGCCGCCTGGATCGCTTCGAGTCCGACGTCCGCGTAACGCGCGAAGTACAAGTCAACCTCGGCGCCGACCTCCGGATCGTCCGTGAGCAGGTCGGCACGCTGGCGGGCGCCGTGGAAGGCCTCCGGCGCAGCGTCGAGGACCTCAAAGACTACGCGGCGGGCGCACGCTTCCTGAAGTGGGCGATCCCGGTCGCGATAGCAGCAACGGGCGTGACAACGGGGGCGCTGACGTTCCTCGTAACGCGCCTGTCGCCCTAACCCCCCCACGAGGAGATCGCCCATGCCCAAGACCAAGGCCAAAGACACCACGCCCCAGGTCGACGCGCAGCCGCCCGCCCCGCCCGAGGTCGACGGCCCCGGCGAGCTCGCCACGGCGGCAGGCCTGAAGGTCAAAGGGACCATCTCGCGACTCGTCGAGGCCGCGGACGGCCGCCCGGCCCGGATCTTCCTCCGCCCGTCCGATCCAAAGGCCTTCCGCGCGGTCGACGGCCGTCACCACGCGGGCGCCGGCGAGCTCGCCACGACGGCGGCCACGCTGAAAGGCCTGAAGGTCGGGCAGGCGGCCGAGCTCGCCTTCGAGGATTGACATGCCGCCCCGGGCCAAGGCCCTGGCCATGATCGCCATCGGCGCCGGCCTCGGAGCCGCCGGCGCCACCCCCGGCCCATGGTGGGCGCGCCTCCTGGTCGGCCTCGGCCTGGCGCTGACCACCTTCGCCAACCCGGCGGCCGCCCTCGGGCGCGAGCTCGGCCAGGCGGCCGGCGAGGCGGGCGCCGCGGCGGCCGCGGCCGCCGGCCCACGGGGGGGCGCCAGGCGCTGAACCGTCGCCGGCGGCGCCGGGCGACACGTCACGCCGGCGCCGGACGACGGCTAACCGTCGCCGGAGTACTTCGACGACGGCTCGGCCGGCGTCGACGACACTTGCCGCCAGGCAGCCGTGACGACCCCCGTCCCTGGGAAGATGTCCTCGAGCTCGTCGCCCGGCTCCATGCCGAGCAGGCCGAACAACCAAGCGCAGAACGCGATCGGCTTCCGCCCGGGCAGCGTGCCGCCCCCGCGGGCGGGCAGGGCCGACAACCAATCCCGCGCGCCCGGGCGCCGCTGGCGGCCGCCCACGACGATCACGGGCTCCCAGCAGTTGTGAATCCCGTAGGTAAGAGGACTGGCGCCGTGCGGCTTCACCCAGGCGCAGACGCGGGCCTCTTCCGGGCAGAGCGGCAGGATCCGTCGTAAGGCCCTCGCCGACGTCGACAACGCCCAGCCGTCGAGGCGGTCGGGCCCGGACGATAAGCGTCGTTCTTGCAGGAGCGACACCAGCGCCCGATGATCGACCTCGCCCGCGTAAGTCGGCTCGCCCTTGTAATACCTGGCCGCGGTCCCCGGGTACGGCGGATCGGCATAGGCAAAGCGCATCGGCAGCCCGGTAACCGTCGCCTCGATCCCTCGACGACGGAGCCTGAACGCCGTTTGCCGGCAGCGGCGGCCGCAGAAGCGAGCCCGGGGATCCCGGAGCTCGCGCAGACACCAGGCGCAGCGTCGCTGCTCGAGGAGCGACACGTCAGCGCCCGCGACCGTGGCACTTTGCCACATGCGCAACGTTGGTCACCATGTCACCAATTGCACAGATCGTTACGGGGCGCCGCCGGACGGGTCCGAGCCGCCATTTCCGCGGCCTTTGTCGCCCTCGTCGGCCGTCCCCTTTTGTGACACTGTCACCGCGGCCCCCTGCTTTTGTGACAACGTTGCAGCACGGGCGGCCGCCCGCCGGACGGCCATCGCGACTTGCGTCCGCTTGAACTTCCCCCATCCCTCGGCCGACAGGGCAAGGGCGACCTCGCCCCATGAGCGCTGGAGCTCGGCCCCCTCGGCCCGGAGCTCGATGGCGCGCTCGAGCGCTTTGCCTTCCAGGGTGGTCGGCCGCCCCAGCTTCTGGAACACCCGCCCCCGATTGGGGCCGCGACGGGTGACGGCGTAACCCTTCTCGCCGATGGTCCGCTGGATCTCGTCGATCGCCATGGTGGTCCGCTCGATGGCCATTTCCCTTTCAAACTCGGCGCAGGCGGCCAGGACGGTCAAAGTTAGCTTCACCGTCGGATCCGAATCCGGCTTCACGTCGATCCCCTGCGTCGTCGAGATGAACCGGACGCCGAGCCGCCGGAGCTCCTCGATCTGCGTGAGCACGTCCAAGCTCGAGCGGCCGAACCTGTCCAGCTTCCACACGAGCAGGGCGTCGATCTCTCGCCGGCGAGCCATCTCCATAACCTGGAGATGCACCGGCCGGTTGTTGCGGGCGCCGCTGCCCGTCTCCGACAGATAGGCGGCGACCTCGAACCCCCGCAGGGCGGCCGCGTCCCGGAGCTCGCGCTCTGCGAGCTCCGGGTGCTGGTCGCGCGTCGACACCCGGTGATAAAGGACGACGCGCAGGCGGCGGGCCTGGCCCATCAGAGCCGCCGCAACCCGTTGAGGCCTCGCCGGAGGGCCTCCTTTTGCAGCTCGAGCGATTCGCAGCGCTCCGGATCGACGGCCCGACAGCAGGCGCCGAGGCACTTGAACTGCATTTCGTCGCGCGACAGCCGGCGCCGGCGGCGGCGAGGCGGCGCGGGCCCGGCGGCGGTGGCGGCCGCCTTAAGCATCGCTCGCCCCCTCGCCCTCGCCAGCGGCCGCCGGCGAGCTCGGCGCCGGCCCGGCGGCCGGGATCTGCGTCTGGTCCTCGGCGGGCAGCGCTTTACGGCGCCCCTGCGGCGACCGCGGATTGCCGCAGATCTTGCACACCTCGTGCTGGCCGCGCTCCGCCGACACAACGGTTTTCCACTCGTGGCGGCACCGTTTCCCGGCGGCGGCCGCCTTTCGCGCGGGAGCGGCGGGCGGGGCGGTGTCCTCCTCCTGGTCGTCGAAGTCGTCGGCGAACTCGAGGCCCGGGGCGCCCGCCTCGACGAGGGCACGTATGGCGGCGGCGAGCTCGTCGCGGAGGGCGTCGATCGTGTCGGCGGCCAGCGCCATCAGCGGCGCAACGTGTAGCAGCGCACTATCGACAACGGACAAGGTGCGCAACATCGCCTGTACTTCGCCCCGCAGCCTCGAGCGCACGGAGGCGGCCGAGTCGCTGACGCTTTGGGCGTAGGGCGGAATCTGAGGTCTGGGCCTCAGCAGGGCGGGATCACTGGTCGTCGGTTTTTTCATGGTCGTCCTCTCTTGTTGGCAGTGGATGCGTGCGGTCGATCTCTGTGAAGGCGTCCTCGAAGGACCACCCCGCGCGGCGGA
>Ga0196964_10000492_pt1 | contig 24034 bp, 14 predicted proteins | sample S1_10metaG_FD_148615 | JGI IMG/M metagenome (GOLD analysis project Ga0196964, IMG submission 148615) | Soil microbial communities from Anza Borrego desert, Southern California, United States - S1_10 | ecosystem: Environmental > Terrestrial > Soil > Desert | place: USA: California | collected... | reverse complement strand
CTTCAAATGTTTTTTCTCCAATAGAATAAGTAAACAAGGGTCTCAGATCTGTAAGCTGTAATAATAACCATGCACCCACCAAAGCGGCTATCACAGCGGGGATCCCGAAACGCAGTACTGTCTGTTTGTCTGCGCTTTTTCCTACCAGGAATAGTTTAAAAATATTATTGAAGAAATGGACAACACCGGTAAGTGCTATCGCAAGGTTTACAGGGAAGAAGATCATAAAGACCGGGGTCAATATGGTCCCCAGCCCAAACCCGGAAAAAAATGTAAGAATGGCAGCGAAGAATGCAGACAGGCAGATCAGGACTATTTCCATGGAAAAATTTCAGATTACAATCGAAATCCTAGTGCAAGCTATTTTGTTAATTCATTAAATACCAGTGGTCGCAGTAAAAGGTGAAAGTTTTACAAAGCTGAAGAGAAGAACGTTCTTTTTCATATTTGATCTTTTTTTGTCACGTAATCGACAAGCATATTTAATTGATCTGCACTTCGTAAAATCCTAAAACTGCCTCTGTTGCTCCGGTCTTCACCAACATTCGACGCTCATCTATCCATCCAGCAAAACAACCAAGGGTCAGCGGAATATTGGGCTCTGTTTTCAATGGAGTAACTTTCCTAAGCCGCGCATCCCTATCAACCGGATTGTATAAATACCTGCCAAGCGAAAAATCATTAGGCAGCATTTTTTTATTATCCTCAATTTCGAACCAGGGGATTTTTACTAAGATTTCTTCAAACCCCGGGATCTTTGTGAGCGTGATTGGATTTAACGGATTCGTTTTAGCTTTTAGCCCATCTAGGAGATTTGTTGTCGTGACCTGTTCGTACCAGGGAATATTTTTCAAGGTATTTCCGTCATACAATAATAAAAGCGGTAACCGTCCTGTGATCACACCGGTATTGGGGTAGGTATCGGCATCATTGATCAGTGAAATTGAAAATAGAATGGAGTCATCCTGCTTCCCGATAAACAACGAACCATCAACAAAAAATTTTTCAAAGCCCCTATTTTCCGGGATATCTTTCAAATCGTTAATTATGGTTTTCCAACGGCCATTGTTAAAAAGAAGCAACGACCTATCTGACTTGACCAGGAATTTCCGGGGGCTTTGGATATTGAACACCACCAGGTTTTTCAGGAATTTTCCTTCGGTCAGGGGGTGCGGGTCTGTTTCTGAAAAAACGGTCTCGGCCTTTTCATTTGTCAGGCGAACGAATGACCAATTATCTTTTGAAAATGCAGGGAGCCCGGGAGCATTATCTTGGACCATCATGAGTATAGTGTCATTCGATACATAGGGGTTCCAGCCTATGAGTTTTACTTTGTTCACGGAAGTGCCAGGAAGGCTTTCATCCTGTTGAATCAGGGGCTTCAAACTGAACCCGTCATGCAGCAGCCAGCCTTCTACTTTGTTAGGACGGGAACTTGAGTATCCAATTATCGCGTGATTTTTCGTGGTCATGATCACATGGGCCAGGTCAATAGATAATGATCTTCCGTCAGTCAGTTTGACCTCGTCACCTTTAGAAAGTATTTTTTTCACTTGACTTCCATCCCAGCCATAGATGTTGAACCCTTTTTTGTATGTAGTATTCAATACCTGGGTTATATAAAACATCTGGTCGTTGCCATGAATATAGGTAGGTCCTATTAATTGGCTATAAGTTACTCCTTCGGGGATCCAGCCTGGAGGACCGGCCTCATTTGTTTCAATAAAGACCGGCTTCAAAGATCCTCCCTTATAAGAATACAGTGCATTGAATTTTAATTTCCTGGTCATCTCCACCTGCACCCAAAATAACAAGCCTCCAGCCTGATGTACATAGTATCTGTGAATCCCTGAAATGAATCCTGAAGTTCCCGGAGCGGGATCGCCAATTTTAATGATAGGTTTTACAGACCAGGTGCTGTCTGTAATTGTAAACGTTGTTTCGTTAAAAGCATAGGCCGGTTTACCAGGCCGTACGATAAAAAGAGTTATTAAAATTAGCCTGAGCCAAGCAAAAGCATTTTTTTTCATAATTAATAAGTTGAGCTATTAATTACTTCGATTACGCTTTTTCAAGAGGCGGATGATTAAAGATAAGAATATAGTTTTTGCTATTGTTCGAAATAACACAAACTCCCCCCAACCCATTCCTTATCCTTGTTATATCTCACGCCAATCATTTTCCCTTTGCTTAGCCTCGCAAGATTATTAGTAGCTACAGGTCTTGTTTCACCATCTTTCCAGAAATAAAAAACCCTGATTTCTGCCTTGGCGGGTATATCGGGGGTTTGGATCACATCTGCATATTTCACTTTCCGCTGCAGTATCCAGTTTTCGGGATCCCTGATCTGTTCGATATCTTCTTTTTTGACGTCAATCACCACACCCTGGCCCGCAAATGAAAATAGGGGTTTCAATACGAAATTTTCCAGATCAGATGGCAGCTTTTTTACCTGGTTCAGAAAATCAGTTTGAGGTACATATGGATGCCGGATGAAGGGGATCGTGTATTTGCTGATACGATAGAACCAATTCGGGTGCGGGCACCATTCCACATCGAGCTCTTCAAAGAATATTTTTCCTTTCTCCTGTACTTCTGCCGACTGCTGGTAAAGGTCGTCGAAGATCACCCGGTTATAGATCCTTTTGATCTCCTGTTGTTTCCCGTTCAGCTCATAAAAAAGTTTCTTCCCTTCTTTTTTCAATTCGGTCAGGCACACCATTTTAATACCCGTGTATTCTTCAGTACAATAGAAATCGATCCTCGTCTTTTGTTGCCTGGGAAAGATCTCCAGCAGGATCACTTCTTCCTGGTGATGATCACCCCAAAGAATATCCCTGAATCCCTGCAAATAGGTTTCCCGATTATATCCGTTGAGATACGTACTGAATCCATCTGGTACTTCAAAGTGTTTTCGGAAAACGTCATCCAGTAACACCTCATACGCGAACAGGGAAGGAAAACCCTGCATTTCGATCAGCTGGGGCTCAAACTCATTTTTTTCATTAATGCAGATCCCAAAATCAAATGCGATAAAATGTGTGTGCTCATTTTCATTAGGTACGCGGAGATTTTCAGGAACAGCGTTTTTTGTAAGGTTTTTGAATTCCGGTTCCACGATAATATCAACGATCCTTTCACAAGTATCCAGTATTTTTTTTTTGAAGTCGCGGGGGATGAATACAGCAGTCTCTGCCACCCGGAACTCAATCTGTCCCGGATGGACCTTGTGCAGCTCTTTTAGAAACGCTTCATATTTTTCTGCAGTAAAAACCTCGTTGAATCTTTTCCGGATAGCAGGGATCATATATGAAAGTTATGGAAAAGACACATGCCACCATCCTGAAAAAATGGAACCACAAACACGCGGAGTGCACTAAGTTGCACGAAAGCTTTTAAACAAATTCGTGCATCTCCGTGATTTCGTGTTTTAGTGGTTCAACCTACCATTTCCGGCTCGAACTGTTCGACCGCGTGATTAAAAAAGTTAGGTAGGATTCTCGAATAAGTCCACATGATCTTATCGGGATCATTGAGATGATTGATCATGGACCATAATTTCTCTTCCCCGTAGTTTTCGATCACGGTTTTTCTCTTTTCTTCAGTTAAGAGGTGAATGGTCATGCCGATTGCATCAGCCTCGGGATGGAATTGCGTCCCGATCATGAATTCGTTGAAGCGGACTGCCATAACCGCTCTCTCATATGGCACGTGAGGACGGTCTTTTTCAATGCATAGCATTTTTGCACCGGTTTTTTCAAGCATATCCCGGTTTGGATGCACCACCTGGTAATCGCGACTGTCCACAGCATAAAAAGGATCTTTTAATCCCGCAAATACCGGCTCATCCTTACCCTCTTCGAGCATATGGATCGGGAATACACCGAATGCGGTAGATCTTCTCTTTCTTACAACACCGATATTGAAATACCGGCTCGCTAACTGAAATGAATGACAAATGAACAATACATGCTTTTTCTTTCCATTGGAAGGGTTCTCGTTCCAGCGTAAGATCGAATCCAGCCAGCGACACCAGTTAATGTCCCAATCTTCAAAGCGACTGGCCAGCGGATCACCGGGACCGCCTGTAGATATGTAAATGTCGTATGAATTATCCGGCAATTCATTCTTTAACCGGACATCAAAAAGGTCATAGTAAATCGAGTGGCTGGTTTCAATCGTCCATTCCCGGAGAAGCTGGTGGATACAACGCATTCCCTGGTTCGCCTTGCCCTCATACATATCCATAATGGCTACCCGAACATGCTTTCCTGAGCTCTCAGCTTGCCGAAGAGTCGAATCATCGGTTGGGTTCATAGGGGTCAAACTTAATGATTATTTAACGCTAATTCACGCTAATTAACGCGAATACTAAGCCAATTGTTCACGAATTATTCACGAGTTAACAGGAAGACGAGATGATACGCTAATTATATGCAGATTCAAACGTAATAATATTGCTACATAACCGGCCATTAATTGCTTTCATAAACTTTTTCACCATTCAAGAAAGTTTTCAGGACTTTTACTGATAGTATGTTCTCCGGGGGGACTTTCATCAGGTCCTGGTCAATAATAATAAAATCTGCAAACTTCCCTTTCTCCAAACTACCTTTTTCATTTTCCTCAAAATTGGCTTTCGCCGCCCATATCGTCATGCCCCGGATCGCCTGTTCCCGGGTTAACGCATTTTCCACTTGGTATCCATTTTCCGGCCAGCCTTTCGCATCCTTTCTTATGACCGCCGCATAAAAAGTTTTGAAAGGAGAGATATCTTCCACCGGGAAATCCGTTCCGAGTGGTATCCATCCGTTCTGTTCCAGCAATTGCCTGAAAGCATAAGCGCCTTTTACTCGTTCAGGACCTAAACGATCTCCGGCCCAATACATATCACTGGTGGCGTGGGTTGGTTGCACAGATGGAATAATATTATGTTGCCCGAATAGTTTAAAATCATCGGGATTTACCACCTGCGCATGTTCGATGCGCCAGCGCAGATCATTTTTACCTTGCAGGTGTTTTGCATAAATGTTCAATATCGTTCGATTTCCACTGTCACCGATAGCATGTGTGCACATTTGCCAGCCTTTTTGTTTGAAATAGCCAGCGAGAGAATCAAAATGATTTTGAGGACTCAGTAAAAAGCCCAGCCAACCGGGTTTATCCGAATAGGGTTGCAATAAACAGGCTCCCCTCGATCCCAATGCCCCATCTGCATACGCTTTGATGCTTCTTACATTCAATCGATCTGTTTTGACCGTTCCATGTTTTTCCAGGTATTCAAAATTTTTCCTGTCATCGCTCAGCATTACATAGAGTCTCATTTTCAGATCGCCATTCCCATGCAGTATTTTTATCCGTTCCACCGATTCATGCCCCAGTCCACAATCGTTAACGGTAGTTAAACCCATCGCCAGGCAATTTTTTTCTGCTAACTGCATCGATTTTTTAAACTGTTCATCTGTTACATTGGGGATCTTTGTTGTCACCAGGTCAATAGCATTATCAATTAATAAACCAGTTACCTTCCCTTCCATAACATAGATCTCTCCACCCGTCAATGTATCCCCGGGCCGGACTCCTGCTTCATCCAGCGCTTTTTGATTCGCCATAGCCGCATGACCGTCTATGCGGGTCAGCAGGACAGGCCGATCTGGAAATAATTCATTCAACTTATCATTAACGGGAAATTCTTTTATTTGCCAGTCATTCTGGTCCCAGCCGCGCCCCAATAACCAACCGCCGGGGTTTTGATCTGCGAATTCCTTTGTGCGCTGAAGCACTTCCTCCCAACTGGTTGTACCCACCAGGTTTACCCGCTGTAAACTATTCCCATAACTCAGAAAATGCGCGTGCGCATCAATGAAACCGGGATAAATAGATTTACCTTCAGCATCAAGGGTGTCCCGGGCTTCGAACTTTTTTCCTAATTCAGTTTTCGTGCCTGTCGCGACGATTTTACCTTCACTGATTACCATGGCTTCAGCTGTTGAAAAAACCGAATCCACGGTATAGATCGTTGCATTGAACACAAGAAGATCAACCTTGGTTTTAGTCGAACAGGAAAAAAATGCAGACACGATAAGAATTACGACGGTTTTTTTCATGAATTATTAATTAGTAATTAATAATTGTTAATTTTTGAATAAAGGAGGATGCTGTTTATTAAAATCAGTTTTATCCTGGAAGGCTTTGGCTGCGGCGAGAATAGTAGCTTCATCGTATAAATTTCCTAACAGGCTAATACTGATTGGCGATCCGTTCTGGTTAAAACCAATTGGAAATACCACTACAGGATGACCCGTAAGATTGGTGATGGCTAATTGCCTGCCTGCAAAACTGGGGACAATCAGCACGTCAAAATTTTTCATGAAGGAATTCATTTCCTGGCAAAGTTTATAGCGATAGCGGTTAGCATTGATGTACTCAACAGCCGGTATCGTCCGCGCTGCGCGAAATGTATTAGGCCAAAAATCCTTGTCCTGTCTTTCGATCAGGTCATCGCGGTTAGTGCGTGTCAGTTCATCAAAAGCTGCTGCGCTTTCCGAACCCAGGATAATACTTATTAGGTTCACGGGATACATGGCAGAGTCTGGAAAATTTATAGCGCGCAAATTGGCACCGAGAGACCGGTAGGTTTCTAGCACTTTCCATTCGGGGGCTTCTGCATTCAACCGCTTAAAAAAATTTTCTGCGTAAACTATCCGTAAATTTTTCCAGTCCACTTGCCCGGTATAATTAAATGGTCTTTTCACAGCGCCAGCATCCTTCCCGTCTGTTCCATGAATAAAAGCAAAAACAATTGCCGCATCTTCAGCGCTTCGGCAGATGGGGCCGATCTTGTCCAGGCTCCAGCAAAGTACCATGGCGCCTGAACGACTCACGGATCCGAATGTGGGACGTAATCCCGTTGCTCCGCATCTTGCGGAAGGAGAGACAATTGATCCGAGAGTTTCTGTTCCAATAGAAAATGGCAAAAGTCCGGCTACAGTTGCCGCGGCCGAGCCTGCTGAAGAACCGCTCGACCCTTGTTTCAAGTTCCAGGGATTTTTTGTTTCGCCGCCAAACCATTTATTATTATATGCCAGCGCGCCCAGGGAAAGTTTGGCACAAAGCACAGCTCCCGCTCTTCTCAATTGCTGATAAACGAATGCATCTTCACCCACCACCTGATCTTTATACGGTGTCGAGCCCCAGGTGGTTTTATATCCTTTTACTGCAAACAGATCTTTCAGACCATAGGGGATTCCGTGTAATGGTCCCCGGTAGTAACCTTCAGCAAGTTCCTGATCAGCCCGCCTGGCTTGTTGTAGAGCCAACTCTTCCGTTAGCGTAATCACGCATTCCAGCGTATCGTCCCATTTTTTTAATCTCTCCAGGAAAAATTTAGTCAGGTCTACCGATGAAATTTTTCGATGGACGATCAGCGAAGCGAGCTGCGGAATAGAATAAAACGCAAGGTCATTAGGGTTTGATGGTAATAACGTATTTGTGGGTACGTCCCAGTTGATCCTGATCCTGCGTTCAGGGATCTTAAACCCAACCGGGGCTGGATTGAAAGCAAAAGGGTAGGGGATGTCATTTGATGGAAGGGTCCGATGTAAACCTTTATACAGGTTCAGGTAGTTATTGAGATTACCCAGCAGGGAATCGGCTTCGGACACTGAATATTCGAGGTCATAGTATTTTACGAAATTCCGAACCTGTTCAATGGAATCATTCCGGGTTTGTGCAGCAAGGCCCAGGCCTGCCATGCAACCGGAAATCAGGAAAAATATTCTCATACTGTTGTTTTGGAAGCGTTGAAATTAAACAAATTATTTACACCTTACCTCTCCGAAGCAATCGTTTGGACTGTCCCTTTGGCGAGAAGGGTCAGCCACGTGGGTAGGCATCGTTAAACTCATCGGCAGAAATGGTTTGTTGTTCTACTGGAATCTAATATTGGCGCCAGGATGCCTCCCGGGCAAACAGCATCATCCAAAATCTTACATTTGGTTTTAATTTATTAGAAGTAAAAAATCTGGTAGTGTCTCAATTTCAAAACGATGATTGATTTGAACCACATGGGGCCACATAGATTCACAGTAGAGACTCACATAATTATTTCTATGTGAAATCTATGTGGGCCTGTGTTTACTACCTGCCTGCGCTGCCGCTTCGGCAAGCAGGTGTAGTTCAAATTCAAATTGAGGCACTACCAAAAACCTTTGATATATGAGAAGTGCATGCTGTTTAATTCTATGCGTATCTTTTTTACTTTCCTGCAACCAGGCAAAAGTAAAATCCCGGTCGGAATCTGCCGGATCGCATGTTCATCTCAATGAATATTTCGATTATGGCGATACTTCTGCTGTGCAAACTGCCGGGATAAAAATGGTGCCTATTAAAACACCGGGTGGTGAGTTTAAAGTTTGGACAAAACGTATTGGCAATAATCCCCGCATTAAGGTGCTTCTATTGCATGGTGGACCAGCGTTTACCCATCAGTATATGGAGTGTTTTGAAAGTTTTTTCCCAAAAGAGGGATTTGAATTTTATCATTACGACCAGTTAGGATGTGGTAATTCTGAAAAGCCTTCTGATACCAGTTTGTGGGTGCTGGATCGCTTTGTTGAAGAAGTGGAACAGGTGAGGCAGGCCATTGGAGCCGACAAGAGTAATTTTTTCATTTTAGGTAACTCCTGGGGAGGCATCCTTGGTATGCAATACGCGCTGAAATACCAGGACAATATGAAAGGGCTGATCGTGGCCAATATGATGGCGAGCTGTCCTGAATACGGTAAATATGCCCAGGAAGTTCTGGCGAAACAAATGGATCCTAAGGTCCTCGAAGAGATCAGGGCCATTGAAGCTAAAGGTGATTTTGAAAATCCGAGATACACAGAGCTACTCATGCCCAATTTTTATGCGCAGCATATTTGCCGTCTTCAGGAGTGGCCCGAACCGGTGCTTCGTTCATTCAGAGACTATAATAAGACTATTTATGTTCAAATGCAGGGACCATCAGAATTCGGCATTGGCGGAAACCTTAAGAATTGGGATATTAAAGACCGGTTGAAAGAAATAAAGATCCCCGTACTGATGGTAGGAGCTAAACATGATACTATGGATCCGAATGCCATGGAAGAACAAAGCAAGCTGGTACAAAAAGGCCGTTATCTTTTTTGTCCGAATGGCAGCCACCTGGCCATGTGGGATGATCAAAAAGTATTCATGAATGGCGTGATCCAGTTTATCAGGGATGTGGATGAAGGAAATCTTTGAAATAACAAATACCCAACTTCCAAATCGCAACTTCAAATTCTGAAAATTTGCTCGGGTGTGTATTTCGGCTCAGGTGAAAGGGGACAGATGGCGTTTACCCCAATCGCTCAACGGGCCTGGGGGCATTCTTTCTTTGCATGTTCTGAAATAACCACATCAATGTAAAACTGGGTATAAAATCAGTTCCGGGAAGCAATTCTTCGAAGAGATTACCAATACCACCCAGCGCACCTCTCCACCCGCCAAAGCTGGCCATGAAGATCATGGATGATATCGGCGCCCAGATGAGATCCAGGAACTCTCCCAGGATGGGAAGAGAAAAACTGGCATAACCTATCAGGTCCATTATGATACAAAAAAGCAAAGAAGGTTGTTTTTTCATCTCGTTAAGCTTGATTTAATAACGCGAAAGAGAAGCAAATAAGATGCAAAAAGTTGCATGGGTAGTCATCGCTGGAAATTTTAAGAAAATCTTCCTCAGATTGTCTTTCTGGCCTCGAGGCGAAATCTGGTTAACTGATGTTCACCTTCAGGATTTAGTTTAGATACCGGATCAGGTCCGGTCTGACAAGAAGAAGACATTTTGCTCAGAAGATGGACTAATGCTATTCACCTGCCAGATACTATACAGAAACAGTTCTTTCCTAAAAAGACAGTATTTGAAATTACACTACGTCATTGTTTTATATAAAGCCGGAATAATTCGAGTTTCACTCCTGTATCGTAATAACCCGAAACCCGAGCGCTGTCACAGTTGCTGTCAGAGAGATAATAGGCAAAACCTGCAATTGAATCAGGGACAAGACTGATATTCCCATAGCGGGCCAGGTAACCATGAAGGTTCCAATTATGATACATCTGGGGACAGATCGTGAGGACCTGATTATAGCCAATGGCCCGAACTATCTTCTTGCTGTCGGTCACCAGGCTTTCATCTCTATGTGGTTTATTCGGCCGCAAAAGAATGATCGCAACACTTAACCCAATACAAACAAAACCTATGATAGTAAATAATTTACCCTTTTTGGGATTGAAATCAATGAGTCTTATTATCAATGGATAGATGAGAGAACTCAACCCTAAAGCAAAAAATGGGAAGACAGTCAGTATATAAAAATCGCTTTGCTTTACACTGATCATGATGGGGAATACACCCGCCAGGGTGATCAGAAAGAAAAACGCAGCTAGTTTGAAATTTTTCCGGGGTGAATGGAGGCTGATCTTACGTTTGTATGAGATTAGAAGAATCAACGACGCGAGGATAATTGGGATTAATACCGCCTGGAGTAGACTGCCGATAATGGCAAATCGATTACCAGCAGTGTTCACGTGCTGGCTGTTCCAAACCACCTGTTGCGCAAAATAATTTGACAGATAGTTCCTGGCATCTGTAGAAAGTAAATAGAGCAGGCAGACTGGAAGGAGACTAAACAATACAAGCCGGGCAGATCTCAGGATCATTTGCCGGAAATTTTCCCTCCGCAATAATAGCCAGTCAAAAAAAGGGAAGGCCCAAATATATAAGCAAACAACTCCCTTGGTCAGCAAAGCCAGGGAAAGCGCCAGTCCGCTCAGTAAGATAAAAATAGGGTTGGATCTCTTTATGCTTTTGAAATAAAACCATGCTGATAAACAGGTAAACACAGACATGGTATTTTCAAGCATATTATTCACACATGCCCAGGTAACGACCGGGATGATCATCCAGAATAAAAGAGGTATCCATGAGGTATTGATATTGCCAGTCATTTCTTTCCAGATCAACGTGATCAGCAAACCCGCAGACATAAAAGCAAAAAGGGAATAGAAACGCTCCACCAAAATGGAATCACCAAACAAAAAGAACCAGGCACTTTGTAAACCAAATGCTAATGGCGGATGTTCGTAAAATTCAGGAAAGACTCCATATGTGTAGTGTGGTGACCAGAATTGTCCCAGGCCTTCAGCCATGTTTCTTGAAATGGATGCATAGACCAGGCCATCGAGGAACATACCATCCGCAAATAAACGCGGACCGGTCATGGCCAGGAATAATGCGATGACAAAAAGAAAGAAAGGGAGATGGCTGTTTTGATTTTCTGTCATCAGGTTAAGGCATACTCAATAAAAACGCCGGATCTTTCCCCACTTCGAGAGGGTTCATCCCAAAAGACCTCGCGTTTTTTTCAAAGTATTCAGGACCTTCTCATGAACCCGGTTAAAAAGATCAGTGCACCAAGACCAATGTGTAAATAATTATCATTGGCATTCACATGAAGAAAGCCAAGCAAGGTGGTCATGGGTGCGTCTCCAATTTGCACAAGCCCCCAAATGCCCAGGCCGAGATAAACAATGCCGAATAATTTCAGGAACCCCCCAGAGGCAGACGGCGCTGCCATGGCAACGAGAAGGAACAATACCCCGCTGACAATATGCACAATATTGTGGACTTTGTCTGCATGGAATATGGCATTTTCGGACTCACCAACAATGGGGTTAGACATAAATCCCAGGGCGCCAATAGCCAGGAAGGCAAATCCCCAGATAACAGCTGCGGTTTTGGTGTTCATGTTATGATTTTTTTGAAAGTTACTAAAATTTAGAAATAAAGACTTAAACGCCGGAAAGGAATTGAGTCTGGATATATTCGACAACGCTTACCAAATTGCGCGATTTTTCAAAAACAGCCAGCTGCCGGTCAGCGCCGGTGCCATTTTCCAGCATTTTTTGCACATAGAGAACACGGTGACGGCTCCCCAGATGGTCCAATACGGGATCAAGGAAATCCAATAACTCGTAGATCAGGGCACGGGTATTTACTTCTTCCTCTTTTCCAAAATCAATCAATCGCCCATCCACACCGTACCGGCTTGCCCTCCATTTATTTTCATTGATCAGGGCCCGGGAATATTGAATGAAATTGAGGTTCTTTGAACGAAGCATATAGATCCTCGCACAGATAGCCTGGAACAAAGCCGCGATGGCTATTGTTTCATCAACAGTCATCGGCACATCGCAGATCCGGAATTCCACCGTATTGAAAAAAGGATGAACGCGCAGGTCCCACCAGATCTTTTTGGCATTGTCAATGCAATTTGTTTTGATCAGGAGCTTCACATAATTATCATATGCTTCGATGCTCTCGAAACTATCTGGTATACCTGTGCGGGGAAATTTGTCAAATACTTTGGTGCGAAAAGATTTATATCCTGTCATACGCCCCTCCCAAAATGGCGAATTCGTGCTGAGGGCAAACACATGTGGCAAGAAATAACGCGTTGAATTGGCAATATGATTTGCCAATTCGCGGCTTTCCATGCCGACGTGAACATGCAGTCCAAATATCAGGTTGCTGCGCGCGGCTTCCTGCAACTCATTCACGATCTCGCTATACCGGATATGATCGGTGATCAACTGGCTTTCCCAATGACTGAAGGGATGAGTACCTGAAGCTCCCATCGCATATCCCAGGTCCGACGCGATACCGGCGATCGTTTTTCTTAATGTAGCTACATCCGTATATGCCTCATCGATGTCAGCACAGATATCTGTGCCTACTTCCACCACAGCCTGGTGCATTTCTGCCTTCACCTTATCCTTGATAATTTTCTGACCCTCCTGAACGATCCTTTGTTCATGGCTTCTTAATTCTTTCGTCACCGGGTCAGTGACCATATATTCTTCTTCCACTCCTAAGGTGAATGTCTTGTAGTTAAGGGTCATTGTTTTTTAAAAATGTTTCCGGTTTGCAGTTTCAAGTTTCCGGTTATTTTATGGTTTATAGTTTATAGTTTATCGTTACTCGCGATTCACGATTCACGATTCACGACTAAGCCAGCTTCTGCTTTGATGAACTTCTCTTCACAAACTCTCCCCACGTCAGATTATCTGCCCCTTCTTTTGATTCCATCGCCTTTTCTACCGCGAAATTTGCAGCTGTTTCCACGACCCACTCAAAATTTTCCTCACCCACACTAGCCCTTTCTGCATCCGGAGCCGGATTACAAAAATCGATCGCGTAAGGAACGTCATCTCTAATGGCCAGTTCCACAGTATTGAAATCGTATCCCAGGTATTTATTGATACGAAGCACGATCTCGGTCATTTTCTGAAGCCTGTCTGCAGATGGCTTCCAATCAGCAACATAACGCAAGTGATGCGGGTTGCGTGGTTCATATCCCATGATCCGAACATATTTTCCTCCAATGCAGTAACAACGATAATATTCAGTAAAAATGATCTCCTCCTGAAGCAACATCACCAACTGCCCGGTCTCATTATGTTTTTTGAAAAAATCTTCGGAGTCTTTTACCTTATATACGTGTTTCCAGCCGCCACCTTCAAAAGGCTTCATGTATGCGGGGAAGCCAACGTATTTGAAGATCGCTTCCCAATCCAGCGGAAATGCCAGGTTGCTGAAGGATTCATTCGATGTATCGTGCGGCAGGTCACGGGAAGGAAGGATTACCGTGCGGGGCACCGGCACATCCACTTTTGTCATCAGGCAATTGTTGAAATATTTATCATCGGCGCTCCACCAAAAAGGATTGTTGATCACAGCTGTGCCGGTCAGCGCGGCATTCTTTAGCCAGGTACGATAAAAAGGCACGTCCTGCGAGATCCGGTCAATGATCACTGCATAACCACTGGATTCTCCCTGCATGGATTTTGAAATATGTACCGGTTCCGCCAAAATGCCCGGCAGATTTTTACTATTGATCTTTGCCACGAATGCTTCCGGGAATGAACGTTCCTTTCCATGCAGAATGCCGATCTTTTTCATAAACAATGGTTGTGGTTAAGTAAAACTTTGCGGGTTAAATATATTCAAATATAAAACGTATATCCGTTAATCAGTTAATTGGTTAATCTGTTAATCGGTGTTCAAAAAGTCACATCGACCGAAAGAGTAAATAGACGGAGAACGGGAATGCGAATTAGCTGATTAACGATTAATTTTGAAAGATGCAGACTGTTTCGTCCCCGTCGGTATCCGTTGAAAATATTATAGTGAGGTCCAATTACCTGGACCGAAATGTCATCATCGATCTTTATCATCCGCATTCCATTGGATTGCCTTCACAAGTGCATCTTTTATTGATCAACGACGGGCAGGATATGAAGGAGGTTGGTCTTATGAAAATATTGCAGGAGCTAAACGCGCTTGACAGTATCCATCCTATTCTCATTGCAGCCGTGCATGCAGGTAAGGAACGAAAAATGGAATATGGCATCGCATCACAGCCGGATTTCAAAGGCCGCGGTGCAAAAGCCGGACTCTATACCGAATTTGTATTGAAAGAACTTTTGCCATTTATTTTTAATAAATATTCTCCAATAAATTTTTCATCGGCTTCCATTGCTGGTTTTTCGCTTGGCGGTTTATCAGCGATCGATATAGCCTGGGCCAATCCCCATTTATTCAGCCGGGTGGCCGTATTTTCCGGCTCTTTATGGTGGCGGAGCCTGGACCAGTCTGATAAAAATTATCGGGATGATCAGCACCGGATCATGCACCAGGTGATACGCAAGGGGAAATATCAACCCGGTATGAAATTCTTTTTTCAATGTGGTAATATGGATGAGACCAGGGACCGGAATAAAAACGGCATCATCGATTCCATTGACGATACAGTTGATCTTATCAGGGTACTGGAAGAAAAGGGATATGAATTGGGAAAAGACATTAAATACCTGGAATTAACAGACGGCAGGCATGATGTACAGACCTGGGGGAGAGCGCTACCTGAGTTTCTTAAATGGGCATTTCACAAAGGCTAAGAGATAAAGAGAATAAAAAAGAGAAAAAGAGCTATTTAACTAACTCTTTTTCTCTTTCCATATTCAACCTGTAACAACTCTTTCAGCAATAGTCAATCCTGGGCCAGTCTCTTTGCCTCTTAGCCTTATTGATTGAATATATAGCGTAATCCAAACTGGATGGAATAAGTGGAGGCTACACTCACGTTATCTCTAAAGGTAGAGGTAATGATCTGGCCCCTGTCGATTGCAAGCCTGAACTGGGGTTGAACAGTTCCACCGGGACTATATGCCGTATTACTAACTAATCCAAGGATTGAGGGAGCGTTCAGGGTCCTGAATTTGCCCCAGTTTGCATTGATCAGGTTTCCAAAATTCAGGACGTCTGCGCTGAACTGGAACGTGTGACGGTTTTGCCCCACTTTTATAAAGAAGTCCTGCAGGAATTTCAGATCCCACTGGTTCCTCCAGGGGAATAGTCCACCATTTCTTTCCGCATATTGTCCTCTATGTGAACGGAGATATTTATCCTGCTGAATATAGGCTTCAAATAAATTACGTTGTGCAGCTTCATTGTAAACAACGCCATTGATCGTTTGACTGGCGAATGACATCGTCTGAACTTCTGCCGCGCTTGGGATATATATCAGGTCGTTATTGAAACGGTCACGGTTCAAATCTCCACCATATACATAATTGAATCTTCCAGCTTGTCCACCCTGGTAGGTAACCGAGATCGTTGTACCCAGGTGACGGAAATACTCCTTACGATAGGAAACCGATCCAAATACCCTGTCAGGAATTACATAACTGGCAGTTGACAGATCGGGCGTGTTTAATGTAAATACCTGTTCCGTGCCCTGGTAAGTGCCGGCAGGTTGATCACCGCTACCATCATGCAGGTTTGCCGCGATAGATTTTGTATAGGAAACAGAACCAAAGAATCCACGGCTGAACAGTTTTTCCAACTTAAATGTCAATGACGCATAATAGCCTTTTTTCCCGTTGTCGATCACAATGGGGTCAAACGGATTTGGTCCGCCGGGAGTCGGGATACCAGTTGTACTTAAGGTATTCAAATACCTGGTTGGATTAGTGGTTGGGTAGATCGGCCTGTTATCAGGATAACCGGCAACTCCCAGGGGTGCAGCGCCGGTGTAGTTCGGGTTTCTAAAGAAAACGGTGTTTATGTCTTTATTATAGATGCCTTCCACGGTAGCGATCATATTGAGTGGAAGTTTGAAATCCACTGCAACGCTGCTCTTCCAGGATTGCGGGTTCTTGAAATTCTCCACCATGGCAGTGATGGTTTGTGGGACGGCAGTACCTGCTACAGGGGGGGTGGCTGGACGATATTCATATGGATCAGGACTAAAGGGACCAGGGGTATTTGCCACGCCATTGAAATTCTGGGTAAACGTGATCATTCCATTATCCCCTGATTGGCTAATGATCCATACGAAGGGCACTTTTCCGGTGAATATACCTGTGCCGCCACGTAGCTGGAATGAACGGTCTCCATAAAGATCCCAGTTAAATCCTACTCTTGGTGACCACATCACGCGCGTGCTTGGTAAATTTCCTGTATTGATCTTTTCTCCATTAGCAAAGGTTAATCCTAATACAAGCGGATGTGTCATCACTTGCGGAACGGAAGGATAGGTGGGCCTGTCTAACCTTAAGCCCATGGTCATGCGGAAATTCTTACTAAATACGATTTCATCCTGCCCATAAATTGCAATTTGTTGAAACTTGAACGAGGAAACAGCATCAGCGAAACCTTTTGCCAGTGAGAAGGTAAGCGCGAAATCCGTGGGTTTATTCCCGCTCACGAAATCATTCCAGGTAGCGAAACGGTAATAACTCTGCCCAAAACGGTTGAACCCGTTGATGGTCTCACTCCACTCTCCCTGTGCGCCCACAAGGAAATTATGTTTATTCGATCTCCAGGTAACATTATTTAATATCGAGTAGGTTTTTACTTTCCTCAGGTTATTAAAAGTGAAAGGCTCATAACCAAACGTTGCATAGGGCACCGATTGGGTTTCCGAGGTCGTGCTCATGATGTCAACGGTCGGGAAGGCCTGGCTGAACGAACTTCTGGAGTCATTCTGGTAAGTAAACGTCCCGCGAAGCGTATTGGCAAACCTTCCAAATATTGAATTCAATTCACCGGCGAGTGAATAATAGTTCGCCCCCTGGAAATAGTTTGAATTACGAAACCATAATGCATTGTTGTCCGTACGCGATTTCCCGGAAACATTTGAAAGGCCGGTACCGCCTACAGAATTGCTGATCGGGTTTGGTTCACCGCCCTCTACCTGGCTATATCTTACGTTGAAACGATGTTTATTACTTATATTCCAGTCGATCCTTCCCATGATCTTTTCTCTTTGAATATCCATGGAATAATTATCAAATGGCCCGGTCACATAACCATATGTATTCAGCAGGTAATTACTGATATAATTCATGGAATCGGCCGAAGGCCTGGCAATCTGCGGGCTGCTTCCGTAAGGGGCGCCCGGTGTAGAAGCCACGCGGGTTTGAATGGTTTTTGGCTGTACTTCTTTTTCCCAGTTCAGGAAGAAAAATAATTTGTTCCGGATGATTGGGCCTCCAATACGCACACCCCACATGTCATATTCTTCCAGCGGTCTTACAAAATCAGCCTTATCCACTTTATCACCGCGAAGTTTTTCGGTCCTGTAATAATGATAAACGGAACCTGAAAACATATTGGTGCCTGACCGTGTAACCGCATTGATTGCACTACCAATAAAACCGGACTGGCGAACATCAAAAGGCGTTACGTTAACAGATATTTCTTCGAGTGCATCGAGAGAAATAGGAGATCCATTAGCAGGAAGGTTTATCCCAATACCGAACAGGTTATTGAACTCAGAACCGTCAATCGTAAAATTATTCTGTCTGAAATTCCCTCCGCCGATCGAAGATCCGTTTGCCTGGGGGGTTGAACGGGTAAGATCGTTAATGCTGCGACTGACAGTAGGTAATTGATTGATCTGCCTGATACCAATATTGGTCACTGCACCTGTACGCCCTGAATTGAGGATCGGGTTTCTTCTTCCTGTTGCAACGACAACATTTTCCAGGGTGCCGGTTGTTTTCTTAAGACTGGTATTGATCACATAACTTTCCGCAAGTCTCAGTTGGACATCATCCTGCTTATCCACGTCGTAGCCCACATAACTGATTTGAATCGTATAGGGTCCGCCCACGCGCATGTTCGGGATAGTGAATTCTCCATTCCGCGTCAGGGTAGTGTACCGCGTACCGGAAGGGATATGCGTGGCTATCACCGTAGCTCCGTCTAACAACTCATTATTATCTCCCCTTACGGTACCTGTAATGCTGGAAGTAGTGATCTGGGCGAAAATAAATGGACTGGATAAAAAAGCTAAAGCAAGCAGAAAGAGTACTCTCTTAAGCATATAATTAGTTTTTCGGTTGCAAAGAAAGGGAATATTCCCAAAATAAATATAGGCAAATATTAACATTCAAGCTTTGAAAAATAATGCTTTATAATGACACGTTACCCACAATTTATGCTGCCTCGCATAAGTAAAACCATTCGCCCCCCAGTTTGTTATTTATGTTTGTATAAATAAGCGCCGATGTTCGACCGTATTGAGTCAGCTATACAGGATATTAAACGGGGGAAACTGGTGATCGTTGCCGACGATGAAGATCGCGAGAATGAAGGAGATTTTGTGACCGCGGCCCGGAATGTTTCGCCCGAGGTGGTCAATTTCATGACCAAACATGGAAGGGGATTGATCTGCGTCGCCCTGTCCGAAGAACGCTGTGATGAATTGGGTTTGGAACTGATGGTGAATAATAATACTGCGCTTCATGAAACGGCATTCACAGTATCGGTGGATTTGCTCGGCCATGGTTGTAGCACAGGCATCTCAGCTTATGATCGGTCAAAAACGATCCATGCCCTGATTGATCCGAACACAAATCCCGGGGATCTTGGCCGACCGGGTCATATTTTTCCTTTGCGAGCAAAGAACGGAGGAGTGTTGCGAAGAGCCGGTCATACTGAAGCGGCTATTGATCTTTCCAGGCTGGCAGGATTTGAACCAGCGGGTGTACTGGTTGAGATTATGAACGATGATGGAAGCATGGCTCGCCTCCCACAATTATTCGAAGTTGCTAAAAAATTTGATTTCAGGATCATTTCGATCAAGGACCTGATCGAATACAGGATCAGAAGGGATTCATTGATCGAAGAGATCGTGCGGGTGGATATGCCGACCAAATACGGCGAGTTTAAGCTGATCGCGTTCAAGGAAAGGCATTCTTCCAATGAACACCTCGCCCTGGTAAAGGGAAAATGGGAAAAAGACGAACCGGTTTTAGTAAGGGTTCATTCTTCCTGTTTCACCGGTGATATTCTCGGCTCTTTGCGTTGCGATTGCGGCGAGCAACTTCACAAGGCCATGAAGATGGTTGAAGAAGAGGGAAGGGGCGCTATTTTATATATGAGCCAGGAGGGTAGGGGTATCGGGTTGCTCAATAAATTAAAAGCGTATCAGCTCCAGGAACAAGGGATGGATACGGTTGAAGCGAATCTTCATCTTGGATTCCAAATGGACCAGCGTGATTATGGATTAGGAGCCCAGATCCTGCGACATCTTGGAATAACCAAACTGAGGTTAATGACTAATAATCCGAAAAAAAGAGTAGGACTTATCGGCTATGGACTGGAGATCGTGGAAAATGTACCGATCGTTATTGAATCGAATCCGCATAACGAAAGATACTTACAAACCAAGAAAGATAAACTAGGGCATGAAATAGAGTGAATGGTGAATTGGCAATTAGCAATAGGCAATGTTCAATTATTCTTGACCTCAAACTTTATCTCAACCTCAACCTTAACCTCAACCTATTTCTCTTCTTTAGGAGTTTCCCCTTCAGAAACAGGTGGTTCTTCTACTACAACAGGTAATTTCTTCCTTTTCTTAAACAGATCCCAAAAACTATCCACGTCTTTTCTATAAGTCAAACTTGTACCGTATCGTCTTGCCCTTCCTGATCCCGTTGTGGTAGTGGTGATATAGTCCGTATTCTCTTTATAAAACAACGTGAGTCTTAAAGTGCCCCGTTCATTCAGCGCCCATTCCATAGTTACATCCGGCAACAAACTGATCGCATCCTGCACAGTTGTTTGCTGGAAAGGATCATCAAAACTCTTCCCAATGGTTATGATAAATCGGTCGTTGAAAAAGGACCTCCCAATCGAGATATTTACATTACTTCCAATATTGAATATTTCTGTCTGGTCGACGAGGTTCCGGTCATAAAATGCTGTATTGATATTGATCCTGTACTTGTCGCTTTTGAACAGGTTGTTCAGTATCTTGTTGATTTGATCACTGATCACACCCAATAAGATCCCGGAAATACTGTTGGTTAGACTAAAACTATTTTGATCAGAGCCTGTTTCTCCATAAGGAGCGAAGCTATTAAATACAATCAGATAGGCAACTTGTTTGGTCATCTCATCCGGGCGTTTCTGCATTTGCTGGATAAGCAACGATAATTCAGGATCAGATGCGGCAGGACTGTTTATAGGGAACTCAAGCGTAAACGAAATGGTAGGATTGAATAGCTCATCCCGCAACGAAGCGATCACGTAAACATCACTGCGGGCATTAGTGGCAATTGTTTGCTGTATACTGCCAACCCGCAACGGTTCAAAACTGATGTTTTGTGCCGTATAGACCGCATCAAAATGAATATTCGCTGTATAGGGATCTCCGTTCCATTCGATATAATTATTATAACCCAGTCCTTTTTTAAGTTCAAACGGTTTTTTGAAAAACGACTGGAAGGTGAAAAGATAATTACCCTCTTCAATATCATACCGTCCCCGAATCGAAAGTGGTTCTGTAGTACCTGAAGTAATATTTAACGAACCGGATCCCTTGCCTTTAATTTCATCCCCGGTAAACTCATCGATCACAAAGCGTACATTGACCATCGGGTTGGCGGTTACATCCACATCATAAAGTATATTGGTTTCACTGCCCCGGATATCCTGTTCGGTCATCTCCCGCCCATATTTTCTTTCCACGAGAAAATCAGCCAGTCCGCTCACCCGGGTTTGCGTAGAAGTGATGGTGATACTGCTGCTGTCCGTAGTAGAGGCAATGGCATCGATTTTCATGAACATATCATTTTGCGGGCCGGTGAGAGACATTGAACCGGTACCTATCGCCCTGCCGTAAAATTGTTTGTTATCCCGGTAAGCTGTGCTAAGCAGTAATACAGGTCGGTTGTTTTCAGGGCCCGTTGTTCTCGGGCGGCGCGTAGAAATGTCAATATCATAGAACATGTTCCTGAACGATTCATGCAAGATTCCTCCACGCACATACACAGGATTTCCGGTCAGCGTGTCACGTAATACAAGCCCGTCCAGTTTGATCTCGTTATCTGTAAGTTCAATATCCCTGTCTTCGATCTCGTAAAAAACCTGTGTGAAGTTTACTTTTAAACCGGCATCACGTAATCGGCCTTTGCCCGTCACACTTAACCGGTCGAATTCTCCTTTTATGTCTACGTTGCCGGTGAGCCAGCCCTGCATATCTGAGAATAATGTCCCAAGGAATCGCTCTAATACTTTTATCTGGAAATTCCGGGGCGTGAGGGCGATGATATTTTCTTTTTGTCTTTCCGGTTCAAAGAAAATATCAACGTTGAATCCCAGGTAATTCTCCTGGTTAACTGTACTTCCATCAATTTTAAGTTCCTTAATGCGATCATCGTATACCAGCCTTGCCCGCACTTCGCCCAGGGAATCGTTGTCGAGCCGCAAAAATTCGGTGCGGAGATCATCTGAAATGATACGCATATTTTTCCCCGGGTCTTCGATACGTACATTTCCGGACACCAATCCTTCTAATCGATTCTTTCGAATGAAATAAGGAGAAATGTCCCCGATGTTTACCCGGGTTAATTCAACTTTCAGATCGTTCCAGTTGCCGGTAGACGAAGGTTGGGTCTTCAAAACGATTCGTTGTTCTCCTTCCCTTAATACTAACTGGCCACTTGCAGGATGTCGTTGCCTGAATTCCAATTGTCCACCCTGCTCGATCGTCCAGGTCTTTCCATTTACTGTGAAACTGGAAGGGTCAACATCAATGCGAACTCCATCAGCAAATGTTCGCACCTGTGCATTCAAATTTGCCCGGTCAATATCCTGGCTCGTGCCGGTTTGAAGATTTACACGGGAATAATCATTTGCGGCATTGACATGGAAAACGACATTGGGAATATTCAGGCTGTCATTTATACTCACATTGTCAGCCAGCCCATTTACTACCAGGCTATCATAAGTTCCATGGGCTTCCACTTTTAAATTGTCGAATTTATATTTCTGGTACCTGAACTGGGGGACGTCGGCGGTCAGGTTGACCCGGTTGCTCCTAAGGTCGAGGTCACCGTAGAGATGACTATAGTTGAAACCAATCAGGCTGCTGTCAATGAGTTTCACATAATCCTCCACGAAATTGGTAGTTATATCAAAACGGAATGATTGATTCTCAGGATATTTCTTTGGGATTTTAATTACAGAAGGATAATATTTATTCAGGAACAGCTGGAAAGCATTGGGAAGATCATTGATCTTGAAATCACCACGTATCGTCCCGGCAAATTCATTTGAGCTGGCGGATAATACTTTCTCAGTTCCCTCGAAAAAAGAAGAAAGGCTGAGAGAATCGAATGGGAGCCGGTTGCCATCCCGGGTGAGTTCAGCTTCACTGATCCGGGCCATTCCAATGAAATTATCAATATTGTCACCCGTAAAATTCAGGTTGAATTTTCCTTTGAAAGCAAGATCATCGGGTGTAAGCTTTAGTTCCCTGAGGTTCGCTTCCCGCACGTCTGCAATAAAATCGAAGCGGGGTGTTTTTGTGTTAAAATTAATGACACCGTTCAACGTAAAATCGGCGTTTTCATCTTTCATTTCAGCAAATCCATCGAACAATCTTTTCTCCAGTTTACCTTTTACTGTGATATTTTGATATCGATACAAATTATAATCAACGTAATTGATCTTTCCATCGATGATCATATTTCTTTTTGTATCGCTGAACCCGCTCCCCCGTATCACGCCTTTCAGGGAAACCGAGCCTATTTCTGGTTGATTGATAAACGTACCCAACCTGAAATTGTCAGTCGCGATACTACCGGAATAAACCGGCTCCTGTCCTCGCGGCAATTTCATATTGATATCTGCCTCGACCGTTCCGAGGTTTGTTCGAATTGTTCCAAACGTGACAAAATCCCGGATGAAACCCGTAAAGTTTCCATTGAAATTGATATAACCCAGTTTGCGCAGATCAGGATTTCGAATACGTCCTGTTGAAGGAATAAACGTGATGAGATCAGGATAGGTGGTCCGCAGTTCATTTGCCTTGAGGTCAATAAAAGTTTGATTGATATAAGGGAGCCCGGTCAGGCTTAGGTCCCCATATAAAAAAGTACTCCGCCCGGCATCTACTCTTAATTCTCTCCCCACCAATGCATCCACCGTACCTCTGACCGTCCCATCCAAAATGATCTGCCGGTTCCAACTGGCCGTGGAAGGTGCGAAATAGGCGATATCATCGCTATTGAAAGCAGAATTATTGAAATTCGCCTGCATTCTCACTTTATGGATAAAATCATCCATGTCGCTGAAATTCTCAAAATTCATTTCAAAATAATCCCGGATGCGACTGCGATTTGTCGTGATATCCAGGTTGGAAAAAGCCATCAGTTCCGGGGTCATTTTCAGATCAGCTATCAATTTTTTTACTTCGAACCCACTTCGTTCCCGACTGGCAAGGTCGAGTTGAGTGTAGATCGTATCGCGTATCAGTTTCAATCCCCGTAATTCACCATTGATCGAACTAAATTCAATATGCTTCCCATCAAAATAGCTAAGCTTTGGCGCGGTTTGCTGATCGGTTTTAAATATTCCGTTCCTAATGATCATCCTATCCAATTC
>Ga0196964_10000491_pt1 | contig 24050 bp, 10 predicted proteins | sample S1_10metaG_FD_148615 | JGI IMG/M metagenome (GOLD analysis project Ga0196964, IMG submission 148615) | Soil microbial communities from Anza Borrego desert, Southern California, United States - S1_10 | ecosystem: Environmental > Terrestrial > Soil > Desert | place: USA: California | collected... | reverse complement strand
AGGGTGGCCCGGACAGAGTCCGGGTCGCGCAGCGACATTCAACCCTGCTTGGACACACGCCTCAGTGAAGACAGCGCGCTTTCTAAAGTCTGCGTGCAAGGAGGGTTGAATGTGCCTTCGGCACCCGGACTTTCGTCCGGGCCACCCACATTCACCGCTCACGCAAACAGCACATACTCTTTCAAAAACTTCTCCACCGACGTGTAAAAGCGTTCAATTGTTTCCGACTTGCGCCAGCCATGGCCTTCGCCTGGGTAGATGTGGTATTCGTGCGGAACGCCGCGGCGCTTGAGCGATTCGACAATGGTGTCGGACTGCGCGCGCGGAACCACTTCGTCCGTCTCGCCCTGGAAGATGGCGACTGGATCGACGATCTGCTGCGCGTGGAAAATCGGCGAGCGCTGGCGGTAAACCGGCGCGGCTTCAGGCAGCGGACCCAGCAGCGAGTCGAGGTAGCGTTCCTCGAATTTGTGCGTATCGGCGGCGAGCGTAAACATGTTTGAAACGCCGTAAAGGCACACGCCCGCTTTGAAGAATTTCGGATGTGTCACCAGCGCCTGCAGCACGGTGAAGCCGCCCGCGCTTCCGCCCATGATCACCAGTTTCTCACGGTCGGCGAAGCCTTCCTCGGCAATGTGCCTGGCGCCGCTCACGGCGTCGGCCACGTCGTGAATGCCCCAGTTGCCGCGCAGCGCATTCATGTACGCGCGCCCGTAACCGGTGCTGCCGCGGTAATTGACATCCAGCACGGCATAGCCACGGGTGGCAAAAAACTGCGCATCTGCATTGAATGCCGCACGCGCCTGGCTGGTCGGACCGCCGTGAATGCGGATGATCGCTGGGGGCCGGCCGGGAGAAGCGCGGTCGCTGCGCGGCCGGTAAAGCAGGCCGTGCGCCTCGGCGCCGTCGGTGCTCTTCCAGAAAATCGCCTGCGGCGCCACAAGTGTCTGTGCGCTCACGTTTTCGCTCGTGGCACGCTTAACAATAATTGTGCTACCCTGAGGCTGATGTGAAACCAGGCGCAGCGGCTGGTTTCCGGCGGAGGTAGCCATGGAGATCAGCGGCTTCTTTGGATTCACGGCCGGTTGCACGAAATCAGTATAGCTTTCGAGCTGCGGCAGCACACGCAGGTCTGCGGTGGCGACGTCAATAGCGCAAAGCGTGGACAAGCCGCGCTCGTTTCGGACGATGTAGATGGTCTTCCCATCATGGCTCCAGCCGTACGTGCGCAGTCCCTGCACCCAGGTCGGGCCGCCCAGCTGCGCGGCATGCTCGCGCGTCAGGCATCCGGCGCTCGCGCCTTTTTTCATGTCATAGAGATAGAGATTGAAGAAGCCGCTCTCGTCGCTGAGATACGAGAGATACTGTCCATCCGGCGAGAACTCCGGCTGCAGCACGGCAACTTCCTTCGAGCCCGCGATGAGTTTTTCGCGAACCATCACCGGCGGCGCGTTCCTGGCGCTGCCGCCAACTTCAGCGAGGTACAACTCAGATCCATCCCACGGCATGTTGGGGTGGTCCCACGCGACATATGCCAGATGCGAGCCGGCGGGATGCCAGCGCGGCTGCATGTAGAAATCACGACCGCACGAGAAAATCTGCGGCCAGTACTCACCGCTGGTTGGCACAATGGCAATACCGTCTCTGCGCTCGTACGAGTACACGTAGGCGATGTACAGGCCGTCCACGGATAGAGCGGGAGAAGCGACCTCGCCAAACGCAGGCGTGAGCGCCTTCGGCTTTCCGCCTTTCAGCGAAGCCTGATAAATCCGCCCTCCCGAAACAAAATAAAGGTGGCCGCTGCCGACGCAGAAATCGCCGCCGCCATAGCCGACTCGTGCACGCACAGAAAGCTCATCGGTCAGATCGCGCGGCGCCTGGCCGCTCTCGGCATCCCAGGCGACGAGCACGCCGCGGTCGGAACGCCCCTCGAGCCACACCAGCGTACGGCCATCGCTGTCCCAGGCTGAATCGCCCAGGCGCAGGCCCTGCGAGAGGAACTTCGGAGTGATCGGACTCGGCCATAAGCCGTAGGGAAGGGCATCAGACATCGGAAATCCTCAAATCTCCTCGGCGACCTTGGCGCCTTGGCGTACTTGGCGGTAAAAAGAGAGTAATAAAGACAAGGAGGCGTGGCCACTGCATTCATTCACAGACCAGTAGTTTTTGTCTTACAAAAAATGAATGGACAGCCGCCCCTGTCCTGCGCAAAATAAAGCGACCTCATGCTTTGGAGTGCCCGATGCTGCGTCTACGTCTCTGTTCAGCCATCCTGGTTGTGTTGTGTAGCTGCATCTTGACAGCTGCTGAGGTCGATGTCAGTAAACTCCCGCCGGCCGCAGCATCCTATGATTTTGCCAAAGACATCCAGCCGCTGCTCGAAAACGCCTGCGTCAAGTGCCATGGCCCCGAGAAAAAGAAGGGCAGTTTCCGCATCGACACCCGTGAGGACCTCCTTAAAGGAGGCGATGAGGGCAAGGCCATTGTCGAAGGCGATAGTGCAAAAAGCCCGCTGATTCATTATGTCGCGCACCTGATCAGTGATCTGGAGATGCCACCCAAAGGCAAAGGTGACAAGCTGACGCCGACGCAGATTGGCCTGTTGCGCGCCTGGATCGACAAAGGTGCCAAGTGGCCCGATGGCGTGCGGCTCTCCGCGCCGAAAGAGACTGCGGACAAAAAGACAAAGTCGCTCGCCGATTTACCGCCGGCAGTAAAGAAAAAAGTCGACTTCGTCAAAGACGTTCAGCCTATCTTCGCCTCGGCCTGCTACAGCTGTCACGGCCCGCGGAAGCAGGAAGCCAATTACCGTCTCGATCACAAGGCCACCGCCATGAGAGGCCGTGAGCACGGCGCGCCTATCGTACCGGGCAAAAGTGCCGAAAGCCGCCTGATTCATCTGGTTGCCGCCATCAGCGAAGAAGTAATGCCCCAGAAAGGCGAGCGGCTCACGGCCGAGCAGGTCGGCATTCTGCGCGCGTGGATCGACCAGGGCGCAAAATGGCCCGACTCGGCGTCGGTCGTGCTGAAAGACAAGACCGATCACTGGGCCTTCAAACCGCCCGTAAAAGAGAAGCTGCCGAAGCCGAAGCTCAAAGCCTGGCAGAAAAACCCGATCGACGCCTTCATCGCCTCGCGCCTTGAAAAAGAAGGCCTGCAGCCCTCACCACAAGCCGACAAGGCCACGCTGCTGCGCCGGCTCTCGCTGGATCTGATCGGCCTGCCGCCCACGCCGCAGGAACTTGACGCGTTTCTGGCGGATACTTCGTCGGGCGCCTACGAAAAGCAGGTTGAACGCTTATTGGCATCGCCCCATTACGGCGAACGCTGGGGCCGAATCTGGCTCGACGCGGCGCGCTATGCGGATTCGGACGGCTTCGAAAAAGACAAGCCGCGCATGGCCTGGCACTACCGGGACTGGGTGATCGGCGCGATCAACCGCGACCTGCCGTACGACCAGTTCATCATCGAGCAGCTCGCCGGCGACCAGCTTCCCAACGCGTCGCAGGACCAGATCATCGCCACTGGTTTCCTGCGCAATTCAATGATCAATGAAGAAGGCGGCGTCGATCCCGAACAGTTCCGCATGGAAGCGATGTTCGACCGCATGGAGGCGATCGGAAAAGGCGTGCTGGGCCTCACCATTCAGTGCGCCCAGTGCCACACCCATAAGTACGATCCGATTACGCAGGAAGAGTACTACCGCATGTTCGCGTTCCTGAACAACGACCATGAAGCGCAGCCGGTCGTCTACACGGCGGAGGAACTGCAGAAGCGCGCGGAGATTCTACGGCAGACAACTGAGATCGAAACCATGATGCGCCAGCAGATGCCTGAATGGCAGTCACGCATGGCCAAGTGGGAGGACGAATGGCGCGCGCGTCCGCAGATCAAGTGGACGGTGATACAGCCCATCGTCGAAGACATCTCCACAGGCGGCCAGCGTTACCTGCCGCAGAAGGATGGTTCGTTCATCGCCGCGGGCTACCAGCCAACCAAGCATGAAGTCAAGCTGCAGCTGAAAACAGACATCAACAACATTACAGCATTCCGCATTGAAATGATGAATGACCCGAACCTCCCCGCCGGCGGCCCGGGCCGTTCGCACCTGGGTTCCTTTGGCTTGTCTGAATTCAAAGTTGAAGCCGGTCCGATCAATAACCCAAGCGTCCATCCAGCGGTGAAATTTGTGAAAGCAACGGCAGACCTCGAGCCGCCGCCGGAGACGACGATTAATCCGCTGTTCAACGAAAAGAAGCCTGTGCGCCGCGTCATCGGTCCGGCCAGTTACGCGATTGATGGCAAGGAAGACAGCGCGTGGTCGAACGACATTGGTCCCGGCCGCCGCAATCGTGAATGCACGGCCGTGTTCGCTGCCGAAAAGCCGATCTCGCATGAAGGCGGCACAAACCTGATCATTAAGCTCAGTCAGAAACATGGCGGCTGGAATTCAGACGACTTGCACGCCAACAACCTGGGCCGCTTCCGCATTTCCGTCACTGATGCGCCGAACGCGGAGGCCGATCCCGTTCCGCCGCACGTCAGGTCGATCTTCGCCATTCCGCGCGAGCAGCGCACGCCCGCGCAGGTGGCAACCGTCTTCAGTCACTGGCGCACGACGATGAGCGAATTCAAGGAGCTCAACGCCAGGCTCGACGAGCTCTGGAAAGGCCATCCCGAGGGCGCGACGCAACTGGCTCTTCAGACCCGCGAGACGATGCGCGACACGTTCCTGCTCAAGCGCGGCGACTGGCTGAAGCCGGGCAAAGCCGTCAACGCCGGTGTTCCGGCGATACTGAACCCACTGCCGTCTGACGCGCCGCCCACGCGTTTAACGTTCGCCAGGTGGCTGGTCGATCCGAAAGCACCGACGACGGCGCGGTCGCTGGTCAATCGCGTCTGGCAGGCGTACTTCGGTACGGGCATCGTGAGCACCAGCGAAGATTTCGGCACGCAGTGCGATGCTCCGTCTCACAAGGAGCTGCTCGATTATCTGGCGTGCGAGTTCATGGAAAACGGCTGGAGCCTGAAAAAGTTCCATCGCCTGATCGTGAGCTCCGAGACGTACAAGCAGTCGTCGAAGATCACCCCGGACCTCTATGCGAAAGATCAGTTCAACCGCCTGCTCGCCCGCGGGCCGCGCTTCCGGGTTGACGGCGAAATCGTGCGCGATATCGGCCTTTCAGTCAGTGGGCTGCTGAATCCCAAGCTGGGCGGACGCAGCGTCATGCCTCCGGCGCCGGCATTCCTGTTCCTGCCGCCGGCCAGCTACGCACCGTTCCCGTGGGTGGAAGAGACCGGTGCCGAGCGCTACCGGCGCGCCGTGTACACGTACCGGCGCCGCTCGACGCCGTACCCCATGCTGCAGACCTTTGACGTTCCGGAAGGCAACACCTCCTGCGTGCGCCGCACGCGTGCTAACACGCCGCTGCAGGCGCTCACGACGCTCAATGAAGGAATTTTCGTAGACTGTGCCCGCGCGCTGGCGAAGACCATCCTGCAGGAAGGTGGCGGCAGCGACGCCGAGCGCATTGCTTACGGCTTCAAGCGCACGCTCAGCCGCCCGCCAACGGCAGAGGAAACGAAGACGCTCACGGCGCTGCTGGAAAAACAGCGCGCGCGTATCGCCGAAGGCAAGATCAACGCCAACGAGCTGGCGACGGGGAAAAACGAGCCGCCCGCTGAACTTCCCAAGGGCGCCGACGCCGCGCAGCTCGCGGCGTACACCGTCGTCGCGCGCGTGATGCTGAATCTGGATGAGACGATTACGAAGGAATAGGGAAAAGATTGGAACTGGCGCTGCGTTAGTTAACATTGACGCTGGGCTGGAGAGTGAAGGCAATGAGAACCGAACGCTGGACTGTTGCTGATCTGCTGCGCGAATTGGGTGATATTCCGCCTGATCGTATCCGCATGAAACCGACGCCGGGCACCGCCAAAAAACGCGATGTCGTCAATGCAGATATTCACGAAAACCGCTTGTGCGAACTGATCGATGGCGTGCTGGTGGAGAAGACGACGGGGTATCGCGAATCGTTGATTGCAATGATTATCGGCAAGGCATTGCTCAATTTTATCAACGGTAAGAAACTGGGTGTGGTTCTTGGTACGGACGGAAGTCTTGAAATTCTACACGGGATCGTGCGTTTGCCGGATGTTTGCTATATCGCGCGTGAGAATCTTCCAGGAGGGAAGTTGCCCTTGGAAGCCATTCCGTCTCTAGTACCCGATATTGCCGTCGAAGTGCTCAGTCGGTCAAACACGAAAGCTGAGATGAAGCGCAAGCGTCGCGAATACTTCGAGGCAGGAACGCAACTCGTCTGGGAAATCGACCCGCGCAAACGTATCGCCACGGTTTACACCGCCGACGTTGCCGGCCGCGTGCTGAAGGAATCGGAGACGCTTGACGGCGGAAACGTGCTTCCGGGATTTAAGCTGAAATTAAAAGACCTGTTCGCTGAACTGGATTAATGCTGCAGTGCTGGAGGGGAAAATGACCAAGGCTGAAGAACTCGATCGTGAACTGCGTCAACAGGCCACGCGCCGCTGGTTTCTGAAAGAATGCGGGCTCGGCTTTGGCGCGATGGCTCTTGGGTCACTCCTGCGTGATACCCTGGGCGGTGGAAGTGCGGGCGCTGATCAGCCGGGGATTTCCAATCCGCTCGCGCCGAAGAAGCCGCACTACGCGCCGAAGGTCAAGCGCGTGATTTTCCTCTTCCAGGCCGGCGCGCCCAGCCACCTGGAACTCTTCGACTACAAGCCCGAGCTCGAAAAATGGAACGGCAAGCTGCCGCCGCCGGAGCTCCTGAAAGGCTACCGCGCCGCGTTCATCAATCCCAACTCGACGCTGCTGGGGCCAAAATTCAAATTTGCAAAACACGGCCAGTGCGGCGCTGAACTTTCAGAGCTGCTCCCGCACACCGCCGGCATCGTTGACGACATCGCGATCGTCAAAGCCATGCATACCGACGCGTTTAATCACGCGCCGGCGCAGGTCTTCATGAATACCGGTTCTCAGATTTTCGGCCGCCCGAGCATGGGCGCCTGGACGCTTTATGGTTTGGGCAGCGAATCGCAGGATCTCCCAGGCTACGTCGTCTTCAGCACCGGCACAAAGGGGACCAGTGGAGGCGCCGCAAACTGGGGCTGCGGATTCCTGCCGACGGTTTACCAGGGCGTGCCCTTCCGGGGGCAGGGCGATCCGGTGCTGTATCTTTCGAATCCCACCGGCGTCGACAACACGACGCAGCGCGACACGCTGGATGCGTTGAAAGAGCTCAATCAGCAGCATTTCACAGCTGCCGGCGATCCGGAGATTCTCACGCGCATCAATTCGTTTGAGATGGCGTACCGGATGCAGTCGAGCGCACCCGAGCTCATGGATTTGTCCAAGGAATCCAAAGAGACTCTGGCAATGTACGGCGCCGAGCCCGGTAAAGCGTCTTACGCCAACAGCTGTCTGCTCGCGCGCCGGCTGGTTGAACGCGGCGTGCGCTTCGTTCAGGTTTTCCACGAAGCCTGGGACCATCACGGCGGCCTCGTCGGCGGCTTGAAAGACCAATGCAAGAAGACCGATCAGGCCAGCGCGGCACTGGTCAAAGATCTTAAGCAGCGCGGCATGCTCGAGGATACGCTGGTGATCTGGGGCGGTGAATTCGGCCGCACGCCGATGGTGCAGGGCGGCAACGACGGCCGCGACCATCACCCGAATGTGTTTACGATGTGGCTGGCGGGCGGCGGCATCAAAAAAGGACTCACACTCGGCAAGTCGGATGAATTCGGATTTAACGGCATCGAGGACCGCGTTCACGTTCACGACCTGCACGCGACGATCATGCATCTGCTCGGCATAGATCACACGAAGCTGACCTACCGCTTCCAGGGCCGCGATTTCCGTCTCACCGACGTTCACGGCGAGCTGGTTCACAAGCTGCTGGCTTAGCGCATTTTGTGGTGATTGGTCTTTCAGCGCGCACGCAGTTACTGCGTGCGTTTTCATGAGCATCCACGTGAGCCGCCGGTGTAAATCGTAGCGCCGAACCTCTCACGCGGAGCTTATGCATGCCACAGACACGTTTACTCTTTATAGTTGTTGTGGCTGCCGTGCTACAGGTCTGCGCGCTGGCGGCTGATGCACGTCCGAACATTGTCGTCGTCATGGTGGACGACATGGGCTTTTCGGATCTGGGCTGCTACGGCGGCGAGATCGCCACGCCAAACATTGACCGCCTCGCGGGCAGCGGAATGCGCTTCACGCGCTTTTACAACAACGCCAAATGCGAGCCCTCGCGCGCGTCGCTGCTGACTGGAAAGTACAGCCAGCAGGTGGGTGCGAGCGCAACGGTGACGTACCGTTCGCCGACGATGGGCGAGGTTCTGCGCCCGGCCGGTTACCGCACGTTAATGGTTGGAAAATGGCATGCGGGGCAGAAGCCGTTCGATCGCGGATTCGACAGGCATTACGGCCTGACCGATGGCTGCTGCAATTACTTCAATCCGGGCGTTCAGCGAGATGGCGAGCCCAAGCCATCTGAAAAGAATTTTCCGCGCCGCTGGGCGGAAGATGACAAAGATTACAAACCCTACACGCCGGCCGATCCGAAGTTCTATGCGACCGATGCGTTCACCACTTATGCGATCAATTATCTCGATCAGTACAAAGCCGAGGACAAGCCTTTTCTCCTTTATGTGGCCTACAACGCGCCGCATTATCCGCTTCACGCCTGGCCTGAAGACATCGCAAAATACAAAGGCAAGTACATGAAAGGCTGGGACGCGCTGCGGCAGGAACGTTTTGAGCGGCAGGTGAAGTCGGGGCTGCTTGCGCCCGGAACGAAACTTTCACCTCGCGATGCGGGCGTGCTGGAGTGGGAGAGTCTGACCCAGACGCAGAAGGAAGAGTGGGATCTGCGAATGGCGGTCTATGCAGCGATGGTCGACCGCATCGACCAGAACATCGGCCGGCTGCTGAAGAAAATCGATGAGCTCGGCAAAACAGAGAATACGCTGGTGCTGTTCCTTTCGGATAATGGCGGCGAATTTGATGACACGGATTATTCCAACGTAAAAAGCACCCCGCCAGGGCCGCTCGAAAGCTACCGCATGGTCGGAAAGCCGTGGGCTAACGCGAACAATACACCGTTTCGGAAATACAAGACGTTCCATCACGAAGGTGGCATCGCCACGCCACTGATCGCCTGCTGGCCGAAGCTGATTAAAGCCGGTGTCATCAGCGAGCAGCCCGGACACCTCATTGATCTGCTGCCGACGTTCATTGAAATGGCCGGCGCTGATTATCCGAAAACGTGGGCCGGCAAAGCGCTCGACGCACCGGCAGGCCGCAGCCTTCTTCCTGTCTTCAAAGGAGAAGCTCGCCCGACGCAGCCGATCTTCTGGAACTTTGGCGCTGCAGCCGCTGTGCAGAACGGCGACTGGAAACTGGTGCGCGCCGGAAAGCAGGAGCGCGACTGGGAACTATACAATCTATCAAACGACCGCACCGAGCTGAACAACCTCGCCGCACAGCAGCCCGAGAAAGTGAAGGAACTCTCGGCGCTGTGGAATGACTGGCGCAAGCGCGTGAACGACGAGGAAGCGAAGTGAGTGCATCTGCTTTACCGGCTTCTGGGCCAAGGCGGCGCTCTGCCGCACGATCACGGAGCGCCGTGTTCGACGAGATGCGAAAACGGTAAATGCTCGCGGCGGCAATCTCGGTTAAACTCGCCCCGTGCACATGGACACCGCCGACAACCCTTCAACCGCGCCCGGAGCGCCGAACGCCGTCGGCGCCTCACGCCTGCTGGATGTGCTTTACCTCTGCGCCGCCGTGCTGCTGGTGCCGTACTTTCTTTACCGGCGCCTGATCAAGCGAAAACAGAGCGCCGGGCTGCGCGCGCGCATGGGCCATGTTGAGGCGCGCAGCGCGGACCGCAGGCGGATCTGGATTCATGCCGTGTCCGTGGGCGAAGCAGCCTTGATCGAGCCATTCGTCAATCAAATGCGCGCGGCTGATCCGCAGCTGGACATCGTCGTCTCAACCACGACCGTGACGGGCCAGACGCTCGCACGAAAAAAGTACGGCGAGCAGAATGTCTTTTACTATCCGCAGGACCTTTCGTGGGCCGTTCAGCGCGCCATGGACCGCATTGCGCCGACAGTGCTCGTGCTGGCCGAACTCGAAGTCTGGCCGAACATGACCGCGGAGTGTGTTCGCCGGGGAATCCCGGTCATCGTGATCAACGGCCGCATCAGCGCGCGAGCTGCCAGGCGCTACCGCCAGTTCTGGTTCCTGGTCGGCCCCTCGTTTCATCGCGTGCGACGCTGGCTGGTGCAGTCCGATGAATATTCGGGACGCCTGAAGGAACTGGGTGTCAGCGAAAACGCCATCGAGATCGCCGGAAACATGAAATATGACGCGGTGGACACGCGCACGGATACGGCAGCGCGAGCGACGCTGCGAACTGAGCTCGGCTTTCCGGCGGATGTTTTAGTTTTCACCGGCGGAAGCACGCATCCCACGGAAGAGTCGGAGCTGCTTAAAGCCTTCCAGCAGGTGCGTGCGAAAAATCCGGCTCTGCGCCTGATTCTTGTTCCGCGGCATCCCGAGCGTGCTGCCGATGTCGAAAGCGAGGTACGCGCGGCCGCGCTGAATCCGGTCCGGCTCTCGGCTCTGCGAATTTCGGCAAAAGCGCAGCTGCAGGCAGACGACGTGTTGATCGTCGACACCGTCGGCGAGCTGAAGAATATGTATAAAATATCGGACGTCGCGTTCGTAGGCGGCTCGCTGATTCCGCATGGCGGACAGAACGTGATGGAACCCTGCGGCCTTGGCGTTGCGGTGCTTCACGGTCCGCATATGCATAATTTCAATGACGCCATGGAGATCCTGCGAGCCTGCAGCGGCTCCGTCGAGGTCACGCGCGATACTCTCGCGGCCGAGCTTGAAAAACTATTGCTGAATTCCACTGAAGCGCGCGCGATGGCGTCGAGGGCTCGCGAGGGTTTTCTATCGCGGCAGGGCGCGACCCGGCGCACAGTTGAGGTCGTTTTAGAGCTTTTGAAAGCCGCTGAAAGGGCTAAGGTTCAAGGGCCTTGATTACAAACACAGTCAGGATTTGTAATCAGGCGTAAGTCTCGATAAAGACGCATTTTATAAGAGGTCGGACGCGGCCGCGCCAAAATCGGTTCTTGCGGCTCCGGTTTCTGTTGCGCCCGGTGTGCTTTTAAGAGTAAAGTTCAAACGTCCAGTTGATCCGATGGCGAAACGGACTGCTGAAAGGGCAGTGCTCTGTCATGGAAGAAGTCATCAACGCAGCGCTCAGTTTCCCGGCCGTTCTCTTCACGGTGCTGATGGGATTTGTCGCGTTGTTCTGGACTTCCGTGATCATCGGCGGAATAGATCCGAACTCGCTGGATCCTGACGTTGACGCCGATGTCGACGCGCATGTGGATGTCGATCACGCGGACGTGCATGCCGACCACGGCGATGCGCATCACGCTGATGGCGATGCAGACGGACACGGCCATGACCATGGAGGGCTGCTCAGCTCGGTGCTTGCCTTCCTGAACTTTGGAACGGTGCCATTGTCGATGATCGGCAGCGCTGGCGTGCTCTTCGGCTGGGTCTCGACGATGCTGATGCAGCTTTACCTGCAGCCGACGCTCGTCCAGATGATGCCGGCTTTTGCCGCGGGCACGGTGATCTTCGGCGCATCGACGATTGGCAGCCTGATCTCTGCCGGACTGGCGACGCGGCCGCTGCGCGGCGCGTTCAAGATTCAGACGTTCGAAGCCGGAGACAAGCTGATCGACCAGGTGTGCAAAGTAACCACCTCGCGCGTGGATGGCAGCTTCGGCGAGGCCAGGCTTGAAACGGACGGCGCGCCGATCCTGCTCTCTGTCCGCTGCCGGCGCGCAAACAAGCTGACGGTCGGAATGGATGCGGTGATCGTGGGTTACGACGAGGCGACCAACATCTACGAAATTGGAGAACTGGTTCCACAGGATGAACGCTCGGACGCGGCTGAAGCCGCTCCGCAGCATGAAAAGTCCGCAAAGAAGAATTCACAGCGCGATGCCAGCATTCCAGGCGCCTGAAAGCCCGGCGGCACAAGCGCGAGAGCAGAGAGTATCGAAAGGAGTCGTTCATGAGTGAAGCCATCTACCTGACCCCCGTCATCGCGGCTGTCGATCAGTTCATGATCATCGCGGTCGTCGGCGCCATTATCGGCCTGTGGATATTGCTCGGCATGTTCCGCTGGATGCTGCGCTTCTACGTGAAAGTGGACCAGGGCCACGCGCTCATCATCAATCCCATGAGCGGACCGCCGAAGGTAACCTTCACCGGCGGACTGGTGCTGCCGATCGTGAACCGCAGCGAACTGATGGATATCTCCGTCAAGACGATCGAAATTGACCGTAAAGGCAGCGAAGGGTTGATCTGCCAGGACAACATCCGCGCCGACATCAAGGTGACGTTCTTCGTGCGCATCAACAACACGGCCAATGATGTGCTGCAGGTTGCTCAGGCCATCGGGTGCACACGCGCGAGCGAGGAATCGACCATCCAGGAGCTCTTCCAGGCAAAGTTCTCCGAAGCGCTGAAGACCGCTGGACGCAAGATGGATTTCGTTGAGCTCTACCAGGAGCGCATGAAGTTCAAGGAAGCGATCAAGGCCGTAATCGGCGACGACCTGAACGGTTACAAACTGGAAGACGTCGCGATCGATTACCTGGAACAGACGCCGGTCACGGCGCTGAGTCCCGACAACATTCTTGATTCGCAGGGCATCAAGAAAATCACGGAACTGACCGCGCAAGAAAAGATCAAGGCCAACGAAATCCGCCGGCAGCAGGAGATGACCATTACGCAGCAGGACGTTCACGCGCGTGAAACGGTGCTCGAGCAGATGCGCCGCCAGTCCGAAGCGGAGCTGAAGCAGAAGCGCGAAATCGAAGTCATCAAGGCGCGTGAAGAGGCCGAAGCGGCAAAGATCGCCTCCGAGGAACGGCTGCGTGCTGAGCAGGCCCGCATCAAGACCGACGAAGAAGTCGCGATTGCGCAGGAAAATGCCAACCGCCAGATCCAGGTCGCGCAGAAGAACCGCGAGCGCGTCATCGCCATCGAGAATGAACGCGTCAGCCGCGATCAGCAGCTTGAGGCGCTCTCCCGCGAGCGGGCGGTGGAACTGCAGCGCATTGAGAAGGAGAAGGCGCTGGAAGTCGAACGCAAGAACATTCAGGACGTGATCCGGGAGCGCGTCGCGGTGGAAAAGTCCGTGGCCGAGGAAGAGGAACGCATCAAGGATACGCGCGCGTTCATGACGGCCGAGCGCAGCAAGAAAGTGGCGGTGCTCGAAGCCGAGCAGCACGCGCAGGAAGCGCTGGTCAAAGACATCAAGCACGCCGAGGCGCAGGAAATTGCGGCCAAGCACCAGGCTGCTCAGATGCTGACCATGGCGAGCGCCGAACTGAACAAATCGCAGAAGATCGCCGAAGCGAAGATGAAGATGGCCGAAGGTATCCGCGCCGAAGCGGCGGCCGAGGGATTGGCCAAGGCCGAAGTGCGCCAGGCCGACGCGGTCGCGATCGAGAAGGTCGGCATCGCCGAAGCCAAGGCGTTGCGGGAGAAGGTCGAAGCGGAGGCGCATGGCGTGCTGCAGAAGGGCGTCGCCGAAGGCAAGGCGAAGGAAGCTGCAGCGACCGCGACCGAGAAGTATGGTCTTGCGGAGGCGATGGCGCTGAAGGAAAAGATGCTGGCCGAAGCGGCGGGCATCACCGAGAAGGCCGCGGCGATGAAGGCGCTGGACGAAAGCAGCCGCGAGCACGAGGAGTTCCGCCTCAAGCTGGAAATGCAGAAAGCCGTGGAACTGGCGCAGATCGACGCGCGGCGGCAGGTGGCCACCAGCCAGGCGCAGGCGATGGCCGAGGCGCTCAAGAACGCGAAGATGGAGATCATCGGCGGAGACGGCCAGTTCTTCGACAAGATGATCACCGCGATCGGAACCGGCAAGTCGCTCGACGCGCTGGTCGACAAGAGCCACGTGGCTCAGACGATCGGCAGCGATTACCTGAACGGCAACGCGAGCCTGCGGGAGGATCTGAAGGACATCCTCATCAACAGCAACATCGGCACGGAAGACCTGAAGAATCTTTCCGTTGCCAACCTGCTGAAGAAGCTCGCCAGCAGCGACGAGGGCACGCAGCAGAAGTTCCAGCGCTTCCTCGCGAAGATCCAGGCCACAGAAGGCGGCGTGATCAAGCGGTAAGCGTCAGACATCCGCTTACCGCGGGCGAGGCGTCCGGATCAGCGTGGGTCCGGACGCTTCGCCCTGAGGCTCTCTCCTTTATGTGGATCGCGAGCTATGCCTGAAGCCAAGCCTGCCGACAACAAAGCCGCTCCGCCCGCGGCGAATTCCCCCGGAGCCGAAGGCGGCGCCTATGAAGTGCTGCGCGCGCGCATGGCTGAGCAGTGTGCGCGGCTGCGCGAAGGCGCCGGAAAGCTGAACGCCAAGCGCAAAGACGTTTTCGGCGGAATGGAAACAACGCTGGCGGGCAGCACGCGCATTTCGACCGAACACAACTGCGTGCCGCGCGACATCCGCCACATCGGCCGCAAGCTGGTGATCGGCTACGATGTTTTCCTGGGGCTCAAAAAAGAGACGGAAGTCTCCGACGTTCTGGCTGTCTATGATTTCGATGGCAAGGAGTTCAACAGCCTCAAGCTGGATTTCCTCGACGATCCGCGCTTCATCAAGGATTTCAAAGAAATATTCCAGTATTACAAGCAGGCGCGCATCTGGCAGATTCGCAATACCGGCAAGCACCTGCTGCTGGTCTTCCGCACCGGCGACGCCCCGACGGATATCAAAGTGCTGCGCTGGATGCTGCAGCCCGACGGCCGCCCGGTTTACGTCGATAATCGTGGCGAACGCGATCACGTTTTCCCCAATCAGCATGACTTTCAGTGGACGCGAACCACGCGCGACCAGCATGTCTTCGGCAAGCACCCCCATGTTTCCATCAAGGATATGCTTTTCGTCGAGTGTATCGGCGGCGACCTGACTCTGAAGATCGAGAACAACACGGAATCCGGTAAGGGCATCTACAGCGAGCCCGTCGACGATCCCGACCAGTCTCTCGACGATGCCGAAATTTCTTACGCGATTCTCGAGAACCTCATCCTTCTGAAGATCCGCCCGTTCGGCGAGCAGGCGTTCCGCTATTTTGTCTTCAGCCGCCTGATGCAACGCGCGCGGCGCATCGACGCTCTGGGCTTCGCGTGCGTACGGCTGCCCGAAGGCCACGGCATCATTTTCCCGGGCGGGTATTACCTGCAGACGGGCGAGTGCCGCGAGTTTGCTGAAAACGTCGCGGGCATGGAGTTTCTGAAGGTCATCAAGTCGACGAACGGTGAAGACATTCTGTACGTCTTCTATCACCGCATTGAAGGCCGCTACATCCTGCTGCAGTACAACGCAGTCCGAAAGGAATGCGCCGCGCCGCTGGCGTGCCACGGCTATTCACTATTTCCCGACGGCAAGCTGATCATATTCAAGAATTCAGGCGAAGAAGCCAGCCGCTCGCATGCCGTCCAGATCTGGCAGACGCCGTTCCTGGCAGAGGGCGTCAGCACGCCACAATCGTCGGACTCGTACCTGGGGAAAATCGGCAACCGCGACCTGATCAACGGCATCTCCGATTCGCTGACGCTGGTGAAGACCGCCACCGATGCGCCGCCGAGCTCCACGGCGTATCAGGACCTGGTGAAGCAGTCGTCGGCGCTGCTCGACCGTTACCACTGGCTGGGCCACAACGAATGCTTCGGGCTCGGTGCGGTCATCAAGGAAATTCGCGACAGCGCGAACTCGATCGTTGATGAGTTCGACAAGGTCGTGCGCATTCAGCGCGGCACGTCGGAGCAGATCGAGAAATTCGCGGGCGAGCTCGAAAAATATCTCACGAAGCTGCGCTCCGACGCGATGCGCACGATCGACGAGTACGTCGGCGCGCTGGCCGAGCTGCGCAAGCGCCGCGGTACGCTGATCTCCCTGCGCGAGCTGCGCTACGCCGACCTGCCCAGGCTCCAGGCGCTCGAAGAAAAGCTCACGAAGACCTCTGACGGGCTATCTGCGAAAACCGTGGAGTACCTGCTCGGACCGGAAGCTCTCGCGCCCTATGGCGGGAAACTTGACGAGATCGCAAAATCAATCGAGGTGCTGGCGAAGGTCGCCGACGCTCCGCCGATCCAGGAGACGCTCGACCATCTCGGCGCCGGCCTGGATCTGCTCGGCGAGATGATCAACACGCTGAAAATCGACGACGCCACCGCGCGCACCGCCATCATCGAAGCGCTCAGCGGCGTTTACTCCATTCTCAATCGCACCAAGGCGCAGCTTGCGGCCAAGCGCAAGGAACTGCTCGGCAAAGAATCGATCGCCGAATTCAGCGCGCAGTTCAAGCTGCTCGGGCAGGGCCTGGCCAACTATATTTCGCTCTGCGACACGCCGGAAAAATGCGATGAGTTCCTGACGCGATTGCTTGTTCAAGTCGAGGAGCTCGAAGGGCGCTTCTCCGATTTCGCAGAATTTATCGAAAAAATTGCCGAGAAGCGCGACGAAATCTATAACGCTTTCAGCTCGCGCAAACAGGCACTGCTTGACGACCGCCAGCGCCGCGCCGGAGCACTCTTCGCCGCAGCGGACCGGATCCTGAAAGGCGTCACGCGGCGCGCGCTCACGTTCAAGTCGCAGGATGAGCTGAACGGCTACTTCGCCGGCGATCCGATGGTGCTGAAAATCGGCGACACCATCGAGAAGCTGCGCGAGATCGGCGATTCGGTCAAGGCCGACGAACTGCAGTCACGCATCAAGAGCACGCGTGAAGAAGCAGTGCGCACGCTGCGTGACAAGCTCGAGATTTTCGAAGACGGCGCCAACGTTGTTAAATTCGGCAAGTACCGCTTCAGCGTCAACACCGAGCCGCTGGATGTCAGCATCGTGCTCCGCGACGGCGCGATGTTCTTTCACATCACCGGAACCGATTACCTGCAGCCGATCAGCGACGAGCGCCTTGAGAAGACGCGCGCGTTCTGGGACCAGGAACTGCCCAGCGAGAACCGCGACGTTTACCGCTGCGAGTTCCTCGCGTGGAAGATGATCTCAGACGCTGAGGACGAGCGCGCCACGCTCTCGCTGCCGAAATTGTATGAGGCCGCGGGCATCAATCCGGAAATCGATGCCGAGTTAGCCCTTACCCCCGAGCTCTCCCCCACAAAAGGAGAGGCGAGCACGGCGCCGGCTGCACTGATGGAGCTGATCCGCTCGTACAGCAGCGAGCTCTATGATGAAGGCTACGCGCGCGGCATTCACGATCACGATACGGCGCTCTTGCTCCTGGCGCTGCTCAGGCTGCGGCATGTCTGCGGACTGCTGCGCTTCCCGGGCGGGCCGCGCGCTGCGGCGGCGATCTTCTGGAGCCGCTTTGGTGATGAAAAGTCGCGCGCGCTGATCACGCGCAAAGCTCAGAACCTCGGTCGCATGCAGCAGGTGTTTTCCACGAGCACCGCGCCCGAATCGTTTGCTCACCAGATCGCCTCCGAGATGCAGCGCTTTTTCGAACAGACGCCCATCTCCTTTAAGAACGCAGCAGTGAATCCGGCGCTGCTCGGCATTGCGGCTGAATACCTGTTCTGCGAGCTCGCCCGCGAGAACAGTCATGGCTTTGCAGCCTCGCAGGCGGCGCTGGATCTGCAGTCTCGCTTCCAGGCGTTCCTGAAAGGAAAGGGCGCGCTGAACGCCTTCCAATCCGACATGAAGGCGCTGGATGAGGACCTGCCGCACGCCTGCGAAATCGCGCGAACGTGGCTGGAACAGTTTCTGGAAGAGAGCAGCAACCCGGATGACGGCTTTCTCATCGACGAAGTCCTCGGCCTGGTTCTCACCGACGGCCGCCTGAAGCGTCACGCACTGCAGGCACCGGCGGTGCTGCCGGTCAGCGGTCTGCTCGGACAGCACAGCCGCATCGAGAAGCAGACGCTGCAGCTGCGTCTGGATGAATTTCTGCAGCGCGTTTCAGCGTTCGCGCACGAGACGGTTCCACAGTTCCGCAGCTACCAGGCACTGCGCAAGGAACTGCTCGATGCCGAGCGCACCCGTTTGCGGCTCGATGAGTTCAAGCCGAAGACCATGAGCTCGTTCGTGCGCAACCGGTTGATCAACGATGTGTATCTGCCGCTCATTGGCGAAAACTTTGCCAAGCAGATGGGCGAAACGGGCGCGGCCAAGCGCACCGACCTGATGGGCCTGCTGCTGCTGATCTCGCCGCCCGGCTACGGCAAAACGACAATCATGGAGTATGTCGCCAGCCGCCTGGGTCTCACGTTCGTGAAGATCAACGGCCCCGCGCTCGGAACGCATGTCGTCTCGGTCGATCCGGCCGAAGCGCCGAATGCCACGGCTCGCGAAGAGATCGAAAAGCTCAATCTCGCCTTCGAGATGGGCAATAACGTCATGATCTATATCGACGACATCCAGCACACCAACCCGGAGTTCCTGCAGAAATTTATTTCGCTCTGCGACGCGCAGCGCAAGATCGAAGGCGTCTACAAAGGCAAAACGCGCACGTACGACTTCCGCGGAAAGAAAGTCGCGGTGGTCATGTCCGGAAACCCGTACACCGAAAGCGGCGCGCGCTTCCAGATCCCCGACATGCTCTCGAACCGCGCGGACACGTACAATCTCGGCGACATCATCGGCGGCCGGCAGGACCTCTTCGAGCTCAGCTATCTCGAAAACTGCCTCACGTCGAACACGATCCTGCGCCCCATCGCCGCCCGCGGTCTCGACGATTTCTACAAGTTTTATGACATGGCCATCGGAGGCGGCGCGGCGGAAACGGATCTCAGCCACGATTATTCCGCTGCCGAACTCAAGGACATCATCGAGGTCATCCGCAAGCTGAAGGCCGCGCAGGCCTCGGTGCTGAAGGTTAACAAGGAATACATCTACTCGGCGTCGCAGAAAGACGAGTACCGCACTGAGCCGCCGTTCAAGCTGCAGGGTTCGTACCGCAACATGAACAAAATCGCCGGAAAAGTTCTGCCGGTGATGACCGACGACGAGCTGCAGCGCCTCATCGCCGATCATTACGTTGGCGAAGCGCAGTCGCTCGCCGGCGGCGCCGAGCAGAACCTGCTGAAGCTCGCCGAGGTCCTCGGCCGCCAGACCGACGCGCAGAAAGCCCGCTGGGAGGAAGTGAAGCGCGTTTTCAAGCGCCAGCAATCTCTCGGCGGCGCCGGCGACGACAAAGCCGCGCATGTGGTCTCGCAGCTCGTCGCGTTCAACGACAATCTCGAGCAGATCCGCAACGTGCTGGCTGGCGCCGCAAAGAACAACGGCGATAACGCGGGTCTCGAGCGCGCGCTGCAGGGCATTGGCGAGGTGATGAAAAACCTGCAGAGCGTTCAGCAGGCGCATTTTGAACGAACGATCCAGGCGCTCGGCGACCGGCCGCAGCAAGTCGCTCAGCCGCCCGTGCTACAGGCACCGCAAAACCTGGAAGGCGCGAAAATCGAGATCGTCAACACGCTGCCGGCATTTTACACGAACCTGTTCAAGCACTACACGGACACGATCGAAGGCATTCTCGTCCCGCTGCTCAAAGGCATGAGCCAGCAGATGAAGAGCAACGACGAGCTGCATCTGCAGGTGCAGGCCGTCGGCGAGCGCGTCAAAAAGATGGTCGCCGATCTCGGCCAGCAGCGCCGCCGCCCGCGCAAAGGCGCGGAGGAAGAGGATGTGCTGACGGAGCCGCGGAGTTGAAGGCGGCGCATGTAACGCCGCTTTTCAAGCGGCGAGTGAACCCCCATTCAATGGAGCGAGTGACTCGCGAATTGAAAATTCGCGTTACAAACGGAACTCAAACTCGACGAGCGATACGCGTGGAATTAGTCCGCCCCTCACGGGGCTTGGAATTCGTGATGTCCCTGCGACCAGGGGCTGCGCTCGCTCCCGCTCGCTTCACCCCTGGCTTTTTTAGATTGCCGCTCCGCGGCAAACGGCACTCTTTAAGAGTCGCGGCGGCGGGATGTGCACTTGCCCCGTCAGGGGCAATCTATAAAAGCCCAGGGTGGAGCGAGTGAAACGAGCGCAGCCCTGGGTGAGCGTCGCCTCGACAAACCTAAGCCCCGTCAGGGGCGAACTAAAGAAGGGGGAGTCGTATGGGACAGTCGTACTCGTCTATTCTTATCCACACCGTATTCAGCACCAAGCATCGAGAGCCAACCATTCCGGACGATATCGCACCCGAGCTTTATAAGTACATGGCGACGGTCTTGAAAACGAATGAATGCCCTGCACTCATCATTGGCGGTACGAACAATCATGTTCATCTGCTGCACACGTTGTCACGTACAATCGCAATGTCGTCGCTCATTGAAGAATTGAAATCGGATTCGTCGAAGTGGATAAAGCAACGCTCTCCTCTGTCGAAAAGCTTCTATTGGCAATCGGGATATGGGGCGTTTTCAATCGGCCAATCGGGAGTAGCGGCCTTGGAAAAATACATTCGGTTGCAAAAGCAACATCACGAGAAAAAAACGTTCGAAGACGAATTAAGAGAGCTCTGTGTTAAATACAACGTCAAACTGGACGAGCGATACGCGTGGAATTAGTTCGCCCCTCACGGGGCTTGGAATTCGTGATATCCTGCGACCAGGGGCTGCGCTCGCTCCCGCTCGCTTCACCCCTGGCTTTTTTAGATTGCCGCTCCGCGGCAAACGGACGTGACAGGATAAACGGAACTAGATGACATTTCCTTGCCCCGTGAGGGGCAATCTATAAAAGCCCAGGGTGGAGCGAGTGAAACGAGCGCAGCCCTGGGTACGCGCGGGCTTAGTGATTCGAAGCCCCGTCAGGGGCGAACTAAATAGCGAATCGAGCGGCAGGCGTAAGATTTAGTTCGCCCCTCACGGGGCTTGGAATTCGTGATGTCCCTGCGACCAGGGGCTACGCTCGCTCCCGCTCGCTTCACCCCTGGCTTTTTTAGATTGCCGCTCCGCGGCAAGTTGGCGACGTGCCGGGTTGTGACGCCACGTCGCAAGCCGATACCAACCGTCGCGCGATTTGACGAAACCATTTCCGCCGTTCTCTTTGCCGCGCCACGGGGTAGAAAGATCACGGGGCTCCGGGGACGCGCAGCGATGAAACTCAACTCTCTCCTTACAGTAGCGCTGTGCCTGCTCGCGGGTGCGCTGAGCGCCGGCGAGGGCAAGCGTGCGAGCCAGATGGATTATGGGCCGGTCATGGCCGCCACGTACGGCGTGAAGGGCAGCAACGCGGTCACCATGAAAGGGCTCGCGATCCGGCTGAGCCAGGATCCGCCGGCGTATATCTGTTTCGACACTGAGCTGCTGCGCGTGTCGGCGGCATGGACGGGCGAGTACATCGACTGGAAGGGCATCAATCTCGAAGGCGGGATGACGTTTCCGAAGATCACGGGGGACATTCACGCGGCTGCGTCCGCGTTGCCGGGGTGGGGGCCTTCAGAGGAGCTCAAAGATCCGCGCGCGCATGGCGAAGGTCCGCTGCCTGCCGAGTACGGGCGCTTCAAAGGACATTACATTCACGGCGAGCACGTTGTCCTTTCGTACACGGCCGCTGGCGCAACCGTGCTCGAGCGGCCGTCGGTTGAACGCGCCGGCAACACGACAGTCTTCACGCGCGCGATCCAACTCGCGCCGACGACCATTCCGCTCACGCTGCTCGTCGCCGATCACAAAGGCGCTGCCGGCAGCGTGAAGGATGGCATCGCAACGTTGACTGCTGACGGTAAGACGCTCTCGGCCGGACTTAGCGGCGCGCCGGAAGGCGCTGAGCTAAAAGTGAACGGCGGCGCGATCATTATAAAACTCCCGCCGTCGGGGAAGCCGCGGCTCTTTTCGGTGCAGATGGCACGCTGTGAGCCGGCAGTGTTGAAAGCGGCGCTGAAGAACACGGTCGACAATCCGGAGGCGCTCACGAAGGGCGGGCCCGCGCGCTACGCGCAGACGGTCGAAACAAAAGGCGAGCCCGGCAGCGGCGCGGGCGCTTACGTCGTCGATACCATCACGCTGCCGGACGAAAACCCGTGGAAATCGTGGTTCCGCGTCGGCGGATTCGACTTTTTCTCCGGCGGAAAACGTGCGGCGCTCTGCACGTGGAACGGCGACGTGTGGATCGTCTCCGGCATTGATGATTCACTGCAAAAGCTGACGTGGAAGCGCTTCGCAACAGGGCTTTTTCAGCCGCTGGGCCTGCGCATTGTCGATGACAGAATTTATGTCACCGGCCGCGACCAGATCACGCGCCTGCATGATCTCAACGGCGATGGCGAGGCGGACTTCTACGAAAATTTTAACAACGATTGCGCGATCACGACGAACTTCCACGAATTCACGATGGATCTCCAGACCGACGCGGCCGGCAATTTTTATTATGCGAAGGGGCAGGGGTACTACGACTGGCCCACGCCCGAGCAGCGCCAGACGCCGCACAACGGAACGATCGTGCGCGTCTCGAAAGATGGCAGCAAGCTCGATGTCGTCGCCACGGGATTGCGCGCGCCGAACGGCGTCGGCCTTTCACCGGACGGCAAACTCAGCTGCGGAGAAAACAACGGACACTGGGTGCCGAGCTGCCCGTTTTTTTACGCGATGAAAGAGGGCGGCTATTTTGGATTTCCCTGGACGGCTCAGCGCACGCCGGTGCCGCCCGAAGGCGAGCGCCCGCTGTGCTGGCTGCCGCCCGAAGCGGATAACTCGCCCGGCGGCCAGGTGTGGGTCACGAGCAAGAACTGGGGCCCGTTCTCGGGGCGGCTGCTGCATACGTCGTACGGAAAATGTACGCTGTTTACCGTCTTCACGCAGCAGGCCGGGGATATTGTGCAGGGCGGGATGGTTCCCTTTCCGCTGCAATTCCCTTCCGGAATCATGCGTGCGCGCTTCAACGATGCAGATGGCCAGCTTTACCTGAGCGGCATGCGCGGCTGGCAGACATCGGGAGTTAAAGACGGCGGCTTTTACCGCGTTCGTTACACCGGCAAGCCCGCGAACATGGCCACGAGTTTGATCGCCACGCAAAGCGGCATTGAGATCACCTTCACGGACGCGCTCGATCCGGCGTCAGCGACATCAGCTGAAAATTATGCCGTCGAGACCTTTAATGTGCGGCGGACGAAAAACTACGGCTCGCCCGAGTATTCTGTGGCAGAACCCACGCGCAAGGGACGCGACGATCTGTTCGTCGAAGCGGTGACGCTCTCCGAAGACCGCAAGAAGGTGACGCTCGAAATTCCATACATGTCGCCGGCGACGAATCTCATCGTGACGGCGAAAGTGAAAACCGCCGACGGCCAGGCGCTGAAGCAGAAGATCTACAGCACCGTTCACACGCTGCCCGCGCCAGAGCGCAAAGCTGGCGACGTGAACATCGCCGCATTCAAGGGCGAGCGCTTCATTGTCGGGGGCGCGTCGGCGACGCTGGAATGGAAGACGGTGAATGCCACGAGCGTCCGCATCGAGCCGGGCATCGGCAAAGTCGACGCGAGCGGCTCGATGAAAGTTTCGCCGAAGCAGTCGACGGGGTACAAGCTGATCGCCGAAGGCCCGGGCGGCCCAGTTTCGGCGCGCGTGCGTGTGGAGATCGTCACGCCGCGCGAGCCGGTTGCGGTTGCGAAAGTTGAGCCCGGTTTGCGCGTGCAGTATTTCGAAGCGAAAAAGCCAAACGTGATGCCGGATTTCAAAAAGCTGAAGCCCTATGCAACGAGCGTGATTCCCGAGATCAACTCGCCGCCGGGTGAAGGGAATGTGGCCACGTCCGGCCGCGCCGATGAAGTTGCCGCGGTCTTCACCGGCTTCATCAAGGTGCCCGCCGACGCGACGTACACCTTTTATCTCGGTTCCGACGACGGCTCGATGATGTGGCTCGGCAACGACAAAGTAATCGAGAGCAACCGCCAGCAGGATTTTGAAGAAGGCAGCTACACCGTGGCGCTCAAAGCCGGCCTGCATCCCA
>Ga0196964_10000490_pt1 | contig 24053 bp, 17 predicted proteins | sample S1_10metaG_FD_148615 | JGI IMG/M metagenome (GOLD analysis project Ga0196964, IMG submission 148615) | Soil microbial communities from Anza Borrego desert, Southern California, United States - S1_10 | ecosystem: Environmental > Terrestrial > Soil > Desert | place: USA: California | collected... | reverse complement strand
GCGCCATCCCGATGGCCGCACGCTGGACGTTGGACCACTGCTCGCGCTGCAGCACGTCGAGCTGGTGCGGGAGAGCTCGCGCTGGGGCCGCCTTATTCCACGGCTGATCGACACCCCGTACGTTCCGGCATTCCACAACGCGCGCCGAGCGGATCTGATACTCGATCAGGCATGCCGCGCTGACATCCTGCTGATCGTCGCGCGCCCGGAGCTGTTCACGCCTGAAGACTGGGTGCAGGCGTTTTTCAAAGAGCGTCCTGAGCTCGCCGCGCGCACGCTGGTCGTCTTCAATCAGATCGACACCGTTGATCTCACGCAGCTGTTTGGAAGAGACGGCTTCGCATTCGCCTTCGAGAAAAACCTGCAGCGCCTGAACGAACTGCGCATCAAGCCGCAGAATATTTTTGTGAGCTGCGCACGCTTGCCGTTCCTTGTGAATGCCCAGCAAAGCGCCGCAGAGAACGCCGCCTCTATTGGCGAGCGCATAGCGAAGCTGCGCGGCGTGCTCGAACGCATTCGCAAGCAGACGGAGAGCAAACCCGCGAGCGTCCTGAAAGAGCGGCTGCTGCAGGCGTGCGACGAAAACGACTGCGGCATCGAATCGCTTCGCGCGCGCATCCATGCGCTGAGCCTCGAGCTGCTCTTGAAGCGCGGCGCCGCCGATGCGCTGAGCGCCATCCGAAAATCGCCCGAGCTGAGCACAGACGTCGCACTGCAGGCGCGCACGGCTGAGCTGCTGGATAAAATGCCAGGACCTAAGAGTCTATTTTAGCTGTGTACGAGTTCGTCCAGCGACACGGCTGATTCCTGCGCGACCTGCGTCAGCGTGCACTGGCGCGGCGCTTTATCCGGGCGCCAGCGCAGGAACTTCGTTCCGTGCCGGAAACGGCCGCCGGAGAAATGATCGTAGCGCACTTCGACGACGAGCTTTGGCGCGAGCGGCTGCCATTCTGTTGAGCGCTCCGTGCTCCAGCGGCTCGGTCCGCCCGGCGCGCTGCCGGTGAAGCCCGGCGGCTTGATCAGCGCCTCTACTTTTTCCTTCAGCGTCTTGCGAAATTCGCCGGTGAACGATGAGGTGAATCCGACGTGATGCAGCAATCCCGCATCATCATAAAGCCCGAGCAGCAGCGAGCCGACCTGCTTTGAATTAGTGCCATAGCGAAAGCCGCCGACGACGCAGTCGGCCGTGCGCAGGCGCTTGATCTTCACCATGCCGCTGCGCTCGCCGGAAACGTACGGGCTGTCGAGGCGCTTGGCGACAATGCCGTCGAGCACCGCTCCCGTCGTTGCAAACCAGCTTCGCGCGACGCTGATATCTGCGGTTGCCGGAGACAGCAGCAGCCGGGCATGTTTCTTCGCATACTTTTTCATAAAGCGCTCAAGCGCTTCGCGGCGTTCGCTGAACGGCAGTGAAATCAGGCTGCGCCCGTCGTCACTCTGCAGCAGATCGAACGCGATAAATGCCGCGGGCGTTGAAGCTGCGAGCTTATTGATGCGGCTTTCAGCCGGATGTATGCGCTGCAGTAAATCATCGAACGACAAGCTGCGCCCGTCTGATGCCGGGACAACAATCTCGCCATCCAGCACAAACTTCGGCGCAGCGAGTTCCTTAAAAAGTGCGACGATTTCGGGAAAATAGCGCCCGAGCGGCTGCCCGCTTTTCGATTGCAGCTCAACCGTAGTTCGCCCGCGAAAGACCAGGCAGCGGAACCCGTCCCACTTGGGCTCGTACTGCCAGCCGCCGCCGCCTGGAATTTCTCCCACCAGCTGAGCGTCCATGGGTGCAAACGGCGGCCGCAACAAAGACATAAAAACGGCATCCTCAGACCTGCTGAGAGTGTCGCGTTTGGCGTGCCAGTCTTTGAGTCTAGAGTCTGGAGTCTTGGAGTCTTGAGTCTTGGACGACTCCCGACTCCCGACTCCCGACTCCCGACTCCCAGACTCCCCGACTCCCAGACTATTTTCTCCGAATATGCGTCTGGCCGTCCATGTACTTCTGCAGCACCTGCGGGATCGCGATTGAGCCGTCGGGCTGCTGGTTGCATTCCCATAGCGCGACCATGATGCGCGGCAGCGCCAGACCCGAGCCGTTCAGCGTGTGGACGTACTGCAGCTTGCCGCCGTCGGCGGGGCGGTAGCGCAGGTTGCTGCGGCGCGACTGGTAGTCTTCGAAGTTTGAAACGCTCGAGACTTCAAGCCACTTCTCCGCGGCGGGCGCATACACTTCCAGGTCGTAGCACTTGGCGGCTGAGAAACTTAAGTCACCGCGGCAGAGCAGCAGCACGCGGTACTGCAGGCCCAGCTGCTTGAGCAGGTCCTCGGCGTTCTCGAGCATCGTTTCGTGCTCGGCGTAGCTGGTCTGCGGCGTGGCGAGCTTGAGCATCTCGACCTTGTTGAACTGATGCACGCGCAGGATGCCGCGCGTGTCCGACCCCGCCGCGCCAGCCTCGCGGCGGAAGCACGCAGAGTAGGCGACGTACTTTTTCGGTAGCTCGGCCTCCTCGAGAATCTCATCACGGTGGAATGCTGTGACGGGGACCTCGGCCGTCGGAATGGCGTAGAGCCGGTCCATCTCCGCGTGGTACATCTGATCGCGAAATTTCGGGAACTGCCCCGAGCCGTACAGCGTTTTTTCCGAGACGAAGAACGGCGGGAAGAGTTCTTCGTAGCCGTTGCGCGTGCGGTGAACGTCCAGGAACCAGCTGATCAGCGCGCGTTCCATGCGGGCGCCGTCGCCGCGCAGGAAATACCAGCCGGACCCTGAAATTTTCGCGCCGCGCTCGGCCTCGAGAATCCCCAGCTCGGCGCCGAGTTCAAAGTGCGGCTTGATTTTGAAATCGTGCTTGGGCTTGTCGCCCCACGTCCGCTCGACCTTGTTCTGTTCGGCTGATTCGCCTTCTGGCACCGTTGCGTGTGGAAGGTTGGGAATCCACGCCAGCATGCCATCGCGCTCGGCCTCGATGCGGCCCTGCTCGGCTTCCAATTCCTGGATGCGGTCGTTCATCGACTTCGACTTTCTCTGCAGCTCAGCGATTTCGGCATTCGCCGCCAGAAGTTTCTCGGTGTCGGCCGCGAGCGCTTTGGACTTGCCCATCTTCGCGCCGATCTCTTTCGAGAGCTTGTTCTTCTCGGCCTTGAGCGTCTCGGCTTCGAGGATCACTTTCTTGCGCTGTTCCTCGAGCACCGGCAGCTTCTTGAGGTCTGTATGTTCGTTGGCGGCCTTCTTATCGTTGATCGCCTTCTGGACGAGGTCGAGGTTGGCGAGCACAAATTTCAGATCGAGCATTGTTCCTCCCGCAGAAAAACGTCCGCCGCCGGGCCTTGCCGCGCCGGATTTGTGAACGAAAAACTGTATCCGTAGCGCAGCCGATTTGCAACGCGAGCCCCCGGGAAGAGTTCTCGCCGATGAGCCCGCTTGCTGTTATATTAAAGTCTCTTTCGAGGCGCCGGATTATGCGCTTTTCCCTTTCTTCTTTGTTACTTACTTTGCTTTGGTCCTGCAGTGCCTTCACCGTCCTTTTCCTCAAAGAACCCTGGACCGTGATCGAAAGGTCCACGCCAACCAACTTTATTGCCCGCGGAGAAGGCAGGACTCCCGACGGTACACGCTATTTCGATGGCGCCTGCGTGTACGACGCAAAAACTCACAAGCCGCTGTGGTGCTGTTTATGGAGTGAATACACATCCTCGCCGATGTACAAGACGTCGAGTCTGACCGGTTTCTTCTTAGATAACGAGACCCTTGAAGTTGCGCTGTCCGCCAACATGGGATCCACAGTGATCGCGGTGATCCGCCTGAAAGGGCGATTCCCAGAACAATGGTGGGGCCATTTTTGTCGTCCTGAGGTTTGGGTGTTCGGGCTGCTTTCAGTGGGACTCGTGATTCAAGCACGAAAGAGGAGGCAGCCAGTTTGAATGTATTCATGCTTGTGGCGCTTCTGACGCTAAGCTTCTCACTTTCCGCCGCCGATGCTTCTCTCTCCCTCACCGGCGAATGGGCCGGCACGTGGACCGATTCGCGTCCGCAGTACTCTAAATCCGGCGGGCCATTCACGTGTTCGGCCAAAGAGAAATCTCCCGGCGTCTGGACCTGCGTCTTTGCCCTCGGCAAAGGGCGCTCGTGGACGGTCGAGCTCAAAGGTACAGAACGCGACGGCAAACTGGTCTTCGGCGGCACGGTGGACCTCGGCGACACGCAGGGCCTCTATACCTGGAGCGGCGAACTTACGCGCGACGGCTTCACCGGCAAATACGACGGGCCGGGGGAGGTCGGAACCTTCGCCATGAAAAAGCGCTGAGATTTCAGAATGCTCTGCTAATCGGGTTCAGCGGAAGCTATCAAAGACCTCGGCGCCTCTCCGCAATTTTCTGCGCCGTCGTTCGTGCGATTAAAAATCACTCCAGCCCAAAACGGTCATTAACCAGCGAGCCCAGCGCTTCCAGCGCCTCCTGTGCGTCTTCGCCGCTGGCGCGGAAGACAAAAGACGAATCGTCGTGGGCTGTCGAGCGGACCATGTGGGCGGCGAACTCGATCATGTCGAGGATGCTCTTGGCGTTGCAGTCCAGGTTATCTTTGACGGCACGAATATCCGAGCGGAACTTGGTGGCGGTTTCGACAATTCGCTGCGCCGGACGCATATGCAGCCCGTGCTTGTTTTTCAAATTAATGCTTTTTTCCAGCCACGCGCCCGTCATTTCATCTCCCAGCTTTACTGCGCAATCTCCGCTATGCGGTGTCTTGCCTAAAAGTTATAGCCAAAGCGACACTGTCGCAACTATTTTGTAAAGAACAGAAGGGCAGATTCCTCACATGCTAAGGCGAGGTGCTCAGCCGTTCAATATCCTTACCAAGGCGTGGGCCAATTTTAACGTGTCGTGCCGGATTGGGAAGGCAGGATTTACAATATCATCGCAGATCAGCTTAAATGGCGAATGTGCGAACTGCTTTGAATCGTAGCGCACAGGCTTGGCGTTGCGTTCGTTCACGGCCAGGATTCCTGTGTCACCATGCTTCCCGTTATTGACCAGCACGTAATCGTAAATGCGATGCGGATACGTGTGTTCGTCGATGGCCTTGAGAAAATCGGCCAGATCGTACCCGCGTGTCTCGCCTTCGTACGTCATGATGTTGCTGACGAAAACTTTCTTGGCCTTGCTTTTCGCAAGAGCTTCGGCGGTGCCCTTGATGAGCAGATTCGGGATCACGGACGTATACAAACTCCCCGGCCCGATGACAATCAGGTCCGCTTCTTCTATGGCCCGCACGATGTCTTTCGCGACCGGTTGCGGCTCGGGGCGCAGCTCCAGCTTTTTGATGCGCTTCTCCGTTTTGCTGATCAGCGCCTGACCGGTTGTCTTGCTGTCGTCCTCGTGCGTGGCGACGAGCATGACGTTTTCAAGCGTCGAGGGCAGCACCTGCCCGCGCACGGAAAGAATGCGGTTGGCTTCGCGCACGCCTTCACCGAAGTCGCCGCGAATGCGCGCCAGAGCTGTCAGAAACAGATTGCCGAAATTGTGCCCGCCGAGTTCGTTCTCCGGAAAACGAAAATCCAGCAGCTCGCTCATGAGCGGCTCTTCGTCGGCCAGCGCGATCAGGCACTTGCGAATGTCGCCCGGCGGATTGATCCCCAGCTCCTGGCGCAGCTTGCCCGAACTGCCGCCGTCGTCGGCCATCGACACGATCGCGGTGACGTCGCGCGAATGTTCCTTCAGGCCCGTCAGCACACACGACAAGCCCGTGCCGCCGCCGATCGCCACGACTTTCGGCCCGCGCGCGAGCACCGCGCGTTCATACGCCGCTTCGACCAGGCCCTTGCGAGCGCCGCGGCGATCCACCAGATCCCACATGGACTTGATCAAGCGGTAGATACCCGTGATCAGGCAGAAGCCTGAAAGCGAATAGCCCATCGCGGCGCCGATGAGCAGGGCGTTGCCGCTGCTGATGCCGTAGCCCCACACGGTCGAGCGGTCGAACTTTGGTCCGTCGGGAGTTCCGAAAAATAGCAGCAGCGCCCAGGAGGCGAGCACCGCGAAGAGCAGCCCCAGGAAAATCACGGAGATCCAGCGCTTGATGCGCAGTCCCGGCCGCAGCCATTTAAAGAATTTGCCGACAGACATGTGTTATATCTTCAATCAACCGCCAAGACGCCAAGGCGCCAAGCTTGAAATTCGAAATCCGAAGCACGAAATCCGAAACAAATTCAAAACTCAAATCTCAAATGCTCGAAAGGCGCGGTCACGCGAGTTTTGAACATTCGCTCATTTGTGCTTGTTTCGGATTTCGAGTTTCGTGCTTCGTGCTTTCCTCTTTGGCGCCTTGGCGTCTTGGCGGTTCGCTTAAAAGCCTTGACGGCAGAATCAGTTTCCGCCCAGCATCTGGTCGGCTTCTCCGAGGATTTCACGGATGCCCTGTACGTCCTTGGCGTCGCGCAGGAACTTGACGATCTTCTCGTCGCGGACCAGGCGCGAAATATAAGCCAGCGCTTCCAGGTGCGCGCCGGAGGCACTCTTGGAGGAAAGCAGCAGGAACAGAACATGGACGGGCTCGCCATCCAGCGCGTCGAAGTTGATGCCCTTCTTGGAGCGGCCGAAGGCGCCGACCAGGTCGGTGATCGAGTCGTGCTTGGCGTGCGGGACGGCCACGCCGGCGCCGATACCGGTGGAGCCCAGTTCTTCGCGGTCCATCAGCGCCTTGATGACTTTCTTTGAGGTCGCTTCTTCGATCCGCCCGGCCTTGACCAGCGCCGCCACCATTTCCTTGATCACGTCTTCCTTCTGAATCGACTTCACGTCGTCCAGAATGCCGCCTTCGGGAATGATCTCGCCCAACTTCATCCGTGTGCCTCCATCGAAAATTCAAAAGCTCAAGCCGTCATGAAAGCACGGCGGCCCGCGTGTGTGCCGGGTCCGTGCGGCCTTGACTGTCTGTCTTTTGTTTTGAGTGTAAAAGGGTTTACTCCGTGTCCTCGTCGCTGGCTTCGACCATCGCCAGTTCGCTGAGCGCCGCGCCGGTTTTCTTTCCGCGCACCACGGGCCGCAGCTTGGCCTTGTACTTTTTCATTTCCGTCAGCATCTTCTTTTCGGCCTTGTCGATGGCCACGTACATGTCGTCGGCCTCGCCCTTGGCGAAAAGGGTGTGGCGCTTGGCGACCGTGCAGACCAGTTCGACCATCTGGCGCTTGGTCTTCTCCACCGCTAAGATCACATGCATGCGGTGAATCCCGTCGAAGTATTTCTCCAATTTGCCCAGTTTCTCTTCAAGATGATTCTGGATGGCCTCTGTCACCTTGAAATGGCGGCCTTCGATCTGGAGATCCATTCGATGTCCCTCGCGGTAACTTTTTGACGTACCGTTAACCCATCAGCCCAGTTGTGCCGGCTGTAACCATGACCGAGTTTTTGATCGTAAGATCAAGCGCACACGCGTCAAATCGATATTCATCACCCGGGCGCACACGCCAGAATGTCTCACGCAAAGCCGCAAAGACGCAAAGAAAAGAACGGATCAATTAGAATGAATCCGCCGAGGACACAGTTAGGTGTGAATCACTGATTCGATCTCATCGTTTACCTCTTTGCTTCGCTTATCTTTGCGCCTTTGCGTCTTTGCGTGAGACACCTCCGGTCAGTTTCGCATGGCGAACAACCTCGCGCCCAATTCTGTAAAAAAGTGCACATGTTGCTGTCGAGCCACGTCGATCGCTGGTTCGGGGAGGCGATGACCGCCCGCCCAGCCTGCTAGGCGATTGACGGGCGCGCTTTCACTGTCCATTGCCATTGCTGAACTTTCGTCACTGCACGCGTTCGGGTCCTCGGCGAGCAGCTCCTGCAGCAAGGCGAACTCGAGCTCCTGCGGCGTGAGCTTGTAGTAGAAGCGGCACGCACGATAGAAGCGCATGAAATTCGGAAAACCGTACGCGAGGGCCCAGGTCGAGCGGTGGAAGTGCGGACCGCGCCTCGACCGTTTGAGTTCGGCGTACAGCTCCGCAGCGTCCTCGTCACTGGTAGCCCCGACACTCCTGTCGGGGTGGGAGGTGCTTTCGATGCGGGAAGAGGTGTTCACTTCGCGAGTGGGAGCAACCCTCCCGGGGACAGGAGCGTCCCCGCCACCCTTGCGTGCCGTGGCTCCATCACTCTTGGACGCGCTGCCGCGTGAGGCGAGCCATGCACGAAGCTGCTCGCGCATCTTTGCACGGATCGTCTCGGCGTGGATGCCGTCGAGCAGTTCATGCGCGGCCAGGCCGGTTGCTTCTTTGCTCAACTTGGAGAGGTGCGATGGCGCGATGCCCAGCAGAACGCAGATCTTGCGCACCGGGTCCCACTGAATGGTGTGGTACGGATTGGGGTTTTCGCGTTCGAGCTTCAGTTCGTTACGCAGAAGCTGCACCACTATGTCAATCAGCCGCTGCGCGCACTCCTGGCGCTTCTCGGGCGAAAGATTGTCCTCCTCTTGCTTGAACAGCCCCGAAAGCTGCCGCCAGACTGCCGGGCGCTTCAAACGTTCTTCGGCAAGTTGGCGCTCGCGTTCTTCGCGTTCGCGCTCCGCGTAGAATTCACGCGCCTCGTCAATCTCCGCATCGCCTGTTTTCTGTATGACCGGGCGATCCTCCATAAAGGGTGCATCCAGCGCCTTGAGCACCGCCCATAAGCGCTGCGCACCGCCTTCGAACATCGCTTTGAGTGGATTATCAAGATCGGACTCGGTGACGCCCAGCGACTTGAGGATGTGCGGATTTCTCCGGCGCGGAGGATTGGCTTTTACAGCGCCAGCTTCCTGCTGCGATTTCTCCTGTTCCTGCGACATAGGTCTTTCCTTTCCGATCACACCTCACGCAGCGGCGGCGGGGCAGAGCGTGCCTGCCGGCTTATGCGCGGGCACGAGGGCTCCAGGCAGGAGCGCGCGCCTTTTTGGCAGCATTGAAGAAAGCGTGAAGGTGTAATTCGACTCGTAATACTGAGCGTCACCTGGTTTCACTCACCGCCGCAATTGCAGCGGACTGAGGTCAATAGGATTCAGGCGAGCTCTGCCATAAAGTTACCTTATGCCGGTCCAAAGATCAACCAAAATCTTTTCTTTTTTTTGCTCACGCAAAGACGCAAAAGGCGCAAAGGAGGAGGGTGACGGCGAATGAAAATTAACGTTTCAGTTGGTGCTGGTGGCTGTCTGATGCTCAGCGGGCTCTTTTAGAGGCACCTGAAGATAGGCAGCGACTTCCCGCGCCATCTGTAGGGCCAAGGCCGGGTCGCGTACTTGCGCAAGTACTCTCTGGTGTACAGTCAGAACGCGGCCGTTCTGGTGCAGTTCACGCTCTTCGGCAGGCATCTGTTCGAGTTCGGCGGGGGTGGGCGTGAAATCTTCAACAACGTAGACATTGCTGCCCTCGACTTTCACTTGGGTCACGAACTGCAGAGCCAGCAGCTGGGTATCCCAGGGCCAGAACGATCGATCGTGAATGAGCTCAATACATCCGCGCTTTGCCGCCTTATCGAGAACAAAGGCGTGTCGTGCAAACGAGTGGATATACCCGACCCAGCCTGTCATCAGAAATACGAACACGCCGGAGACCCGCATGCCCATTTTTACATTCGCAAACAGTGCGGGGAGGAGAAATGCAGTCCCAAACAGCCAGCAGATCGCGCTGAAAACAAACTTTCCGCGATGAAAGCCTTCGCGGTAGCGCAGGGTTCCGTCCGCTGTCTCTTCACGTTTCCAATTAGATAGGTGACTTGCCATAGCGGACTCCCCCGATTAATTGCCAGATATCGTCTTTCTTCCGTGCGGTTCCTTTCTTTGCGCCTTTGCGTCTCTGCGTGAGGCAAACTCGTTCAGCGCCGGTCGAGAACTTCGCGTATTTTCAAGATCAGCGATTCGGGCGTGAAGGGTTTCTGCAGGAAGTCCACGCGTTCGCTCAGGATCGATTCACGCATCACGTCGTCGGCCGTGTAGCCGGAGATAAACAGTGTGCGCAGGTTCTTCACTCGCGCGCCGAGCTGCTGGGCCAGCTCGCGGCCGCCCAGCCCGGGCATGACAAGGTCCGTAATCAGCAGATCGATGTCGTGGCCGGCGTCATTCAGAACCTTCATGGCTTCGCGGCCGTCGCCTGCGCAGAGCAGCGTGTAGCCGGCATTGCGAAGCGAACAGGCCATCACGTGCCGGACGTCGGGCTCGTCTTCAACCAGAAGCACGCGCTCGCGGCCGCTGGGAAGGAAAGGCGTGTTTGCCGGCGCTCTTTTCTCCGGAACCTCCGCGCAGGCCGGCAGAATCAGCTTGAACGACGCGCCGCCACCGGGAGCATCTTCGGCCCAGATGTGCCCGCCGTTCTGCGTGATGATGCCGTAGCACGTTGCCAGGCCCAGCCCCGTGCCGCGGCCGGTTTCTTTTGTCGTATAGAACGGCTCGAAGAGGTGCTTCTTGATTTCATCGCGGATTCCCGTGCCGCTGTCGGTCACGGTGACGCACACGTAGGCGCCCGCCGGCACGCCGCCGAACTGCTGAGCCTGGTCTGCGTCCAGGCGGCAATTCTCCGTTTCGATGCGCAGGGTTCCGCCGGCGCTCATCGTATCGCGCGCGTTCAAGGTGAGATTCAGCAGAACCTGTTCGAACTGCGCAGGGTCGATCTTCACGCTTGCCAGGCCGCTGGAGAGAAGCGATTGAAGCTGGATGCTGGCGCCGAGCAGCCGCCTGAGCATATCGGTCATCGCACGGATGACTTCGTTAAGATCGATCACTTTTGGCGCCACGGTCTGCCTGCGTGAGAAATCCAGCAGTTGCCGCGTGAGCGTCGCGGCGCGCGCGGCCATCTGGCGGATGCCGGCGAGGTCTTCGCTGAACTGCGGCCCAGCCTTTAATGCAAGCAGCTCGGTGTAGCCGAAAATTCCGGTGAGCAGGTTGTTGAACTCGTGCGCCAGTCCGCCGGCGAGCCGGCCGAGGCTTTCCATCTTCTGCGCCTGAAGCAGCTGCATTGCCAGCTGTTTGCGCTCCGTGATATCCTGCAAGGTGCCGTGCAGGCGTACGGCCGTACCGTTCTCTCCGAACCCGACCTGGCCCTGTGAGTGGCACACACGCACTTCGCCGTTCGGGCGGATCATCCTCATTTCAATGTTGTACGGGCGGCGCCCGACGAGCGCATCGGCGACAGCCTGCTTGATCGGTTCATGATCGTCGGGATGAATCAGCGAAAAAAAAGTTTCGTACGTTATCCGCACGCTCGGATCAAGAGCTGCAATCGCGTAAAGCTCCTCCGACCACGAAGCTTCATTCGTCTGGAGGTTCCAATCCCAGTGCCCCAGTTTCGCCACACGCTGCGCTTCGCGCAGGCTTGCTTCGCTTTTCCGCAATTTCTCTTCGGCCTGCTTGCGGTCGGTGATGTCCCACACCACGCCATACATGCGCACCGCTTCGCCATCGGCATTGTAATCGAACTGCCCACGGCCGGAGATCCAGTGTATCGAGCCGTCCGGCCAGACCACCCGGAGATCATGCTGCATATGCGTGTGTTGCTGGCGAGCGGTCTGAATCGTGTTCTCCACGACTGCACGGTCTTCCGGATGAACACACTTGATGAACATTTCGTAGCTGCCGTCGAACTCACCATGCTTCATTCCAAACAGCGTGCTGTGCCGTTCCGACCAGACTATTTTCCCGGTCGGAATGTCCCAAGCCCAGATGCCCATGCCGCCGGCTTCGAGCGCCAGGCGCAGGCGCTCTTCGCTTTCCGCCAGAGCCACTTCGGCCTTCTTGCGTTCGGTGATGTCTTCGGCCATCGCCTGCCAGCCGCGCTGCCCATCCAGGGTGATGGGTTGCAGGCTTAAGCGGGCCAGGTATGTGCTGCCGTCTTTTCGGCGAAAGCGGACTTCATGCTGTCTCAGGTAGCCCTGCGCGCGTGCAAGCGAAAGAGCGCGGTCGCGCTCCTCGGGGAAGGCATAAAGCGCAGCGACATTGCCGATGCGCTCAATGTCTTCGCGCGTGTAGCCGCCAGGCTGCATCATGGCGTCATTGAAGGCCAGCAGCTTGCCCTGTTCGTTGGCGACGCCAAGACCGAGCGGCGCGTTCTCAAACAGAGCCCGGTAGCGCTCGTTGCTGTCACGCAACGCGGCCTCGGCCTTTTTGCGTTCGGTGACGTCCTCGGTATGCACCATCACCATGTCGGGAGGAACGTAGACGTAGGTGACGACCAGTTCCGCCGTTTTGTCCACGACCTGAAACGAATAGGTCATCTCGCGCTTGATGGTGGTGCGCTGATCGAAACAGCGTGTGATGTCGGCGACGATGTCCGGCCGCGTTGCGTAAAGTTTACTGACACTGATTCCAAAGACAGTGCTGGCCTGGCCATTGGTTACAGCAAGACCAGCGTCATTGGCGTCGAAAAAAATGAAATCGTCGTCGAGGCGTTTCCAGAGATACGTGGGAATCGGCAGATGCTTAAAGAGCTCTTTGAAGCGCTGTTCGCTTTCTTTCACCTCCGCCGAAAGAGGGGGCCCGGCTGGGCTCTTGCGCTCTTCTATTGCAGCTTTAGGTTTGAGGCGATCAGAGGTTGACATTGCCTGGACCAATTGTTGTGCGCGGCGCTGGCCGCACAATGTGCTTATGCCCGCTTTCGGCTTCCACGTCAAATTCCACACGCAAAAAAAGCAGCCGGTTAGCGGCTGCTTTTTTCTCCTTCGTTCATGTATCTCTGACGACGCTGCTTACTTCGCTACTTTCATGGATTCCAGATAGGCCAGCAGGCTTGCGAACTCCTCGACAGTCAGGTTGTCGACGATGCCCGATGGCATGATCGACGTTTTCAGCTCGGTCCGCTTTTCTATTTCGTGAAGCGGGAGCATCTGCGCTTCGCCGGCCGCGTTGCGGATTTCAACTTCTTCGCCAGCTTCCTTCGAGACAAAGCCCTCGTAGCGTTTGCCGTCTTTCATCTTGAAGAGATAGCCCACGAAGCCCTGCGCGATCTTTGCATTCGGGCTGAGAATCGATTCGAGCAGCTCGGCGCGCTTGTAGCGCGTGGCCACATCGCCGAGGAACGGTCCCTTCAGGCCCTCGGCCTTGGTAATCGTGTGACAGGCCACGCAGCGCTGCTTCACGAACAGATCGGCGCCGACTTTTTCATCGCCTTTGATCTTCATCGCTTCGGCCGTGACTTTCTCAACGTCCAGCGTGCCGATCGTCGGCTTGGCCGGACCTGAGGCGGCTTTGCCATCGAGCTTCAGTGCTTTGGCGGCCAGTCCGGCTGCCGCGGCGATTTCAGCGTTGGTGTCGGCGAGCTTCTCCTTCACTTTCGCGGCGTAATCGTTGGCTTTCGCGTGTGCAATGGCCTTGAGCAGCTCCGCTGCTGCCGGCTTGGCCCACGCGGCATCGATGACTTTGTTCGCGGCGGCTTTCTGCTCGTTCTTCGCCTGCTTGTTTCCGGCGACCTGCAGCAGCACGCTGAAGGCGATCTCGCGTTCGGCGGCCTTGTCGCTCGCAGAGAGCTTGGAAAAATACGGAACCTGCTTGGCGCGCTCGCCGTCTCTGAAATAGCTCTCGCGCGCGCGTGTCAGCTCAGGTTTGTTTTCGGCGCCGAATCCGATGAGCACGCGGACGGCCGCGTTCTGTGCGGGTTCGTTGTTGAACTTCTGCAGCACGCCAAACGTCTTGGTGCGCAAGGCTGCGTCCGAGCTTTCAGAGAGGGCGATCTTCTCAAGCAGGCCCGCACTTTCGGCGGTGAGCTCCTTGCGCTTGGACATCATCGTCACGACGCTCTCGCGCAAAGCCGGATCCTGCTCCGCAAATTTCAGCAGCATGGACATCGCTTCAGGCATATCGATCTTGTGCTTCTGCAGTTCCATGATGAGCGGCTTGACCGTTGCAGCATCGCCGCTGTTGAGCGCCGTTTTCAGCGCCGCGCCGATTTTCTCCGAGGCCTCCCAGGTCGTGTGCTTGAAGTACGGGCCGCTGCTGTCCGGCCGCGTGCCCCACCAGCTTCCGTCCCACGGCGCTTCCTTGAAATGCAGCCGGCAGAGCGCCTTGAGAATGCCGTGCTTGAGCGCCGGGTCCTGCGCCTTCGGCAGTCGTTCGAGCAGGCCGTCGACAACCTTGGGATCGTGCATGATCTGCAACGGTTTGAGCACGCCGATGTTGTTCGGCGATTTGTCGAGCGCTTTCAGGCATTCCTCTCCGGCATTCAGCGCGACGAGCGCGCGGAAGGCGATGTGCGAGACGTAATAGTCAGCATCGCTCAGCGCCGGTATCAGCGCGTCGGCTGCGTCGCGGCGTTCCAGGCGCAGAAGTCCGGTTGCGGCCTGCAGCCGCACGCGCGGGTTGTTGTCGCTGAGCGAATCGACAAACAGCTTCGTCGGTACGTCCTTGCCTTCGCTCTTGCGATCGGCCAGAGCGCGCAGCGCGAACTCCTTGATGGCCGGCGTGCCGGCCATCTTGATGAGCGCGTCGTGCGACTTGGCGCCGAGGAGCTGCTTGAGCGTGAAGATCGCTGCTACGCGTGGATTGATCGGCCCGTCGGTGAGCGCCAACTTTTCCAGGCCTGAGATGAACTCCGGCTTGGCGCCGCGGCGCAGCATCTCGTGCTGCGTGTGGATGCGCTTGAAGTGGCTGTTTGACGCCATAAATGCGACCAGGTCGGCGTCGCTGGCTTTAGAAAGGTCCGGGAAGGCCGGCGTTTTGTTCTCGTTATAGGTCACGCGCGCGACGTAGCCGACGTCGGGTTTGGCGTAGCTGAATCCGCCGTTTTTCCAGCTGCAGATGTACAGTCTGCCTTGCCCGTCTACTTCCATATCGGTCGCGCGAGTCAGCTCGACAAAAGGCACCTGCTGTGCTTTGAAGCTCGCGCCGCTGGCTTCGAGCGGATGGCGGAAAACCGGTCCGCGTCCCCACTCGCAGGTGTACAGCGCGTTGCCAACGCCTTCGGGAAAGCCGGGCTCATCGAGATACAGCGAGCCGCACGGCGAGCCGCCGCCGTAATCGACCAGCTCGGGAATCATCTCGTCGCGGAAGCTCTTATAATGAGAGGGATAGCCGTAGTTGGCGCCCATGATGACATGGCTGAGGTGCACGTCCCAGCCATCGCCGTCGTTGGTGTTGTCGCGCGTGAAAATGTCCAGCAGCGGGCTGATCGCCATGTCGTAAATGTTGCGCTGGCCCCACGAGACGATCTCAAGCTCAGTGCCGTCCTGCCGCACGCGCGCGACGCCGCCGCCGTGGTACTCCAGTTCCTTGCCGCTCTTGTCGACGGCTTTGAAGAATCCGAAATCGCCGACCGCGATGTAGATCCAGCCGTCGATGCCGATCTGGATCTGATTGGTCGTGTGATCGGCGCCGCGCGGATGCTCGCGACCGCCGCCCATTTTTTTGACCAGGATTTCAGGCTCGGACGCGCTGCCATCGGGATTAATCTTGAACACCGTTAGAGTCGGCGGGTTGAGCACGAAGAGTTTGTCGCCGGTGTGAACCAGCCCGCGCGGGCTGTCGAGCTTGGCAAACTGGACGACCTTCTCGGCCTTCCCATCGCCGTCCTTATCTTCGCAGCGGACGATGAAGCCGCGGTTTGGATCGTGCCCGAGCGAGCCATTCTGGTCGATGGCGACAAACAGATCACCATTGGGCGCGCAGACCAGGCCGGTGGGATAGCCGACTTCCGGCGGGGCCGCGTACAGCGTGGCCGTATAGCCGTCCTGGACTTTGACATCCGCGAGCAGGCCGCTGGCGGCAGCGGGCTTGAACGCAGGTTTTGCGGGTTCTCCGCCAAAGGCACATGCGGCGGCGAGAAGACTCATTAAGGAGAAGCGACGCAGATCAGCAAACGACATCGAATGACCTCCGGTAAAGACAGGTTGCCCTAGGTGAGTAAACCGAAAAAGCAAGTTGAGTGGTACTTTCTTGACAAGACAAGGCGAACAGTCGTCTCACGCAAAGCCGCAAAAACGCAAAGAACAGACAAGGAGAGAGGGAAGAGCCATGCCCGGCACTAGGTTATGGAGCGCGGGCGTCCCGCGCCCGCCCTTCGCCGTTTCCGTTTCTTTCGCTCCCTTACCGCGCCGGATCGTACCGGCCGCCCAAAGTCGCCTGGAGTATATTGCTAGCTGGCTTAGGCGCGGCAGGTCAGCACCGTGGGTCAGCCAAAACTCGCGCCATTTTTTTCAGGCTTGTCCGTTAAGGAGTATATGCACGCTCCGAAAGCAGCGATTGAGCCAGATCAAAAAGCTCCGCTCGCACGCAGCGCCGTGCTGATTCAAGCACTGGCTCTCGCGTGCGCGGCTGTTGTCGTTTTATTGGCTGTGTTTGTCAGTGAGCCGACTGGGGAAACGCTGGCGCTGCTCACGGTAGCCTCGTCTGCGGCGGTGGTCGGAACCCTCTGGTCGTTTGTACTTGCGTTGCGGGCGATTCTGAGCGCCGCGCAGGGCATGCTCAGCCGCTGGGCAATCGCGGTCTTTTATTTCTGCCTGCTCGAAATGTTCATCGCCACCGCGCTGCTGTGGGAAGTTGTGATCGCACCGAGCGAGCACCGCATTTTGAATACGGCTGTCTATTTCGGCGTGCCGGTGTTCGGGCCATTCTTCACGCTGGCGCTGGCGATTGCGGGACCGCTGGCATTTGGTTACTGCCGCCGGATTCAGGCGCAGGAAATTGAGCAGCAGATTAAACCGCGGCAGCAGAGGGCGCTCAAAGAAGGGTGCATCTTCTTTGCGGCGATGACCGCTGCGCTCGGCATTATTCTGCTGCCGGGGCCGCTCTATTTACTTGTGGCGGCGTCACCACAGTTCTTCAACGAGGCGGAATTTGAGAGCAGCGGCTGGGCAGGCTGGTGGTCGGACGCGGCGCCCGATTTCATCCGAGACAGCATGGAATCGCTCGTTCACGCTGAAGTCTCAACGGACAATCTCGCCGGGGAGTACCACTTTCACGCCACGAAGAACTTGCTGCAGCACGGCAAGGTATCTCCTCAGCGCTTGTGGCAGCGGTTTGAATCAGAGAGTTACCCGGCAAATATGTTTGCATGGGTGGGATTGAAGCGGGTTTATCCTGAGGTCGCTACTGTGGCGGCGAGAAGTGCCGTTCACAATATCGCATTGCCCAGGATGCGGCATTATGAAGATGCAGTTGCGTACCTGGCGCGCCATGGATCTCTCGAAGACCTCCGCTTTATTCTCGATGAGAAGCAGACCGGGCACGCGCCGAACTGGTCGCGACGCGTGTTGCTGGAGCATGTGGAAGACAATCCTCATTTTAAGGAGGCGATGCCGGAACTTTTATCGCTGGCGCGTCAGAGGATTGCCCTGGATTCCGTGCTGCCGCTGCTGGCCAGACACGCGCCGCGCGAGGACGTGCTGGAACTCTGGAAAGGCCTCAGTGAACACGAGCATGAGTGGATTCGGAACGAGGGAGCTCAGACGGTTGTCTGGTGTGTGCTGCGGGATGTGCTTGAGCCCGTAAAATGGTTCCTGCAGGACGATGGAAAACGCGTTGCGCGCGGTGTGATGACGCCGCTGGCACGGCGGCGGGACGGCCTGCATCTTCATATGTTCCGCAATCCGAAAAACCTGAATCATCTTAAACTGATCAAGACCTTGCGCGAGGCTTTTGACTATCCCGATACAGAAGTCCGCGTCGGGGCCATGGCTGTGCTGGGGGACATCTTCAGTGAAGGAGAAGGCGACGGGCTGCGTGATTCGGCGGTGCGCAAGTTGTCCGATACAGACCTGAAATATAAGGTCTCGATACAGGATCCGCCCGAGTGGACCGCGGCTGAACTGAAAGAGATCCTGCGCGTCGCCAATCTCGTTGACGCCTGGCTGGCGAAGGCGGAGTAAAAGATCAGCGTGACGCGCGTATGCCGGCGCGCTATACTTTAGAGGGTCCTGGGAGCAGTCAGAACATAATGAGCGTTCACACTGCAAAGCCGCCTCAGCCGTCTCGACGAGGTGAACCCGTCTGGGAACTCGCACGCTTCTACCCGGCGCAAGGCACGTGGTCCGAAGAGGATTATCTGGAACTCGCGCTGGATACCAACCGGCTCGTCGAACTCTCGGACGGTTATCTTGAGGTACTCCCTGTGCCGACTGATAAACATCAGGCGATTCTAGCATTCATTTTCAAGGTATTAGATGCATTCGTCGAAGCGCGAGCGCTGGGAAAAGTGCGACTTGCGGGAGTTCCACTGCATCTGCGCCCGCAGAAATATCGCGAACCGGACATTCTGTTTCTGCTCGCAGCGAATGATCGCAAACGCAAGAACGAGGGCTGGGAAGCAGCCGATCTGGTGATGGAGATCGTCAGTGAAAAAGGGCGCACGCGCGATCTGATCACCAAGCGCCGTGAGTACGCTCAGGCGGGAATTGCTGAATACTGGATTGTCGACGCCAAGAAGAATCAGATTACAGTACTTAAGCTCGACGGTCAAAAATATGTCGAGCACGGCATCTTCAAAAAAGGCTCCACCGCCACATCCGTCCTGCTGGACGGATTTTCAGTCAATGTGACGAAGGCACTCTCCGCGGAGTAGTTCCCCAAGAGCCAAGAGCCAAGAGCCAAGAGCCAAGAGCCAAGAGCTAACAGCCAAGAGCCACCAACACCCCCTTTTTGACGTTCACCCCGCCGGCGTCACTACGTCAGTTTGAACCGATGCGCGGGTGCTGCTCGTTGTGCGCATAAATCCTTGTGTCTGCAAATCGAGTGTTGTCAATGACTTGCCCGAGTCGTTTAGGGGCTCTTTGGTGGCACGAGCTTTGTTATGGATTCCGCGCCGATCAGTGAAAACTGAACGTTAGCAACGCATACAATTCGGATTTTTGGCAGAGCACAGGATGGAGGATCGTCAGCTATGGCCAAGCAACTGGCCTTCGATGAAGAGGCACACCAGCACATTCGCGAGGGTGTCACCAAGCTCGCCCGAGCGGTCAAGAGCACCCTCGGACCCCGCGGCCGCAACGCGGTGCTCGACAAGTCCTGGGGTTCGCCCACAGTGACTAAGGACGGCGTCACCGTCGCTGAAGAAGTTGAGCTTCAGAATCCCTACGAAAACATGGCCGCGCAGCTCGTGAAGGAAGTCGCTTCCAAGACCTCCGACGTCGCCGGCGACGGCACCACGACCGCGACGGTTCTGGCCGAAGCAATCTACCTGGAAGGCCTCAAGAACGTGATCGCCGGCGCCAATCCCGTGCGCATCAAGCGCGGCGCCGAGAAGGCTGTCGAAGCGATCGTCAAAGAAATCGAAGCCATGGCAGTCCCCATCAAGGGCAAGGCTGATATCGAACAGATCGCGACCATCTCGGCCAACGGCGACACCGCCATCGGCAAGATGATCTCCGAAGCGTTCGAGAAGGTTGGCCGCGACGGCGTCATCACCGTCGAAGAAGGCAAGAGTCTGCAAACGGAGCTTTCGGTCGTTGAAGGCATGCAGTTCGACCGCGGCTATCTGAGCCCGCACTTCATCACCAACCAGGATTCGATGACGGTTGAGATGGAAAAGCCGCTCATCCTGATCCACGAAAAGAAGATCTCCAACGTCCGCGAACTTGTCCCGCTGCTCGAAAAAGTCAGCAAGGCCAATAAGCCACTGCTGATCATCGCCGAAGACATCGAAGGCGAAGCGCTGGCCACGCTGGTGGTCAACAAGATCCGCGGCATCATCAACGTCGCGGCCGTCAAGAGCCCCGGCTTCGGCGACCGCCGCAAGGCCATGCTCGAAGACATCGCTATTCTCACTGGCGGCAAGGCCATCTTTGAAGACCTCGGCATCAAGCTGGAAAGCATCGAGTTTGACATGCTGGGCACGGCCAAGAAGGTGAAGATCGACGCCGAGAACACGACCATCGTTGAAGGCGCCGGCGACACCCGCCAGATGCAGGCCCGCATCGAGCAGATCAAGAAGGAAATCGGCGTCACCACCAGCGACTACGACAAGGAGAAGCTCCAGGAACGCATGGCCAAGCTGGCCAGCGGCGTGGCGCAGATCAATGTCGGCGCCGCGACCGAGAGTGAAATGAAGGAAAAGAAGGCGCGCGTGGAAGACGCTCTGCACGCAACGCGCGCGGCCATCGAAAGCGGCATCGTTCCGGGCGGCGGCGTTGCGCTGATCCGCGCGGCGGCGGCAATCGAGAAGGTCAGAGTTCCGGCCAGCGAACAGGTCGGCGTGGAGATCATCCGCAAGGCTCTGGATATGCCCGCCAAGACCATCGCCCTGAACGCCGGTTTTGATGGCTCGGTAGTTGCCAACAAGATCCGCAACGGCAAGGGCGCCTTCGGCTTCAACGCCGACACCGGCGAATATGTCGACATGGTCAAGGCCGGCGTCATCGATCCGGCGAAGGTCACCAAGAGTGCGCTGCAGAACGCGGCCTCTGTCGCAACGTTGCTGCTCACCAGCGACTGCATGATCGCCAAGATTCCGGAGAAGGAACCGGCTGGCGGCGGCGGCGGTCACGACCACGGCCACGGCGGTATGGGTGGCATGGGCGGAATGGGCGGTATGGGCGGAATGGGAATGTAATTTAACGGCGGTTTCGGGTTTACGGTTTCTGGTTTCTGGTTAACAGCCAGGAACCAGGGGCCGACCAGAAACATCAGAGAGTCAGTCATCCATTAAACTAGAAACTAGAAACTAGAAACCAGAAACCAAAGAACCGGAGGTTTTAAGAGATGGCCACTGCGACAGCAAAGAAGATCAAAGTTGAACTGCAGCCCCTGGACGACCGCATTGTTCTGCGCCGCCTGGAAGCTGAAGAAAAGACGGCCGGCGGCATCGTTCTGCCGGACACCGCCAAGGAAAAGCCGCAGCGCGGCGAAGTCATCGCCGTCGGACCGGGCAAGCTCCTGGACAACGGCAAGCGCGCGACGCTCGAGATCAAGGTTGGCGACACCGTTCTCTTCGGCAAGTACTCGGGCACGGAAGTGAAGGTCGGCGGCGAAGAGTGCCTCATTGTCCGCGAGAGCGACCTGCTGGCGAAGCTGAGTTAATGCATGATGCATAATGCATAATAAGCGCTGATGGCAGAGCCCGCAGTTATCATCATGCGTTATGCATCACAAGATTCCGCGGCGCGGATGACGCGTCCTGACTGAAAAACAAATTTTGGGGAACCGAATAACCATGGCTAAACAACTGCTTTACACCGATGAGGCGAGGCAAAAAATTCTCGCCGGCGTTCAGAAGCTCGCTCGCGTGGTCAAGGCCACGATGGGCCCGGGCGGACGCTGGGTGGCTTACGAGAAGTCCTTCGGCGGCCCCGGCGTGGTCAATGACGGCGTGACCGTTGCCAAGGAAGTGGAACTGGAAGACGCCTTCGAAAACATGGGCGCGCAGATGGTTCGCCAGGTCGCCAGCAAGACCAACGACGTCGTCGGCGACGGCACGACCACTGCAACCACGCTCGCCAGCGCGATCTATTCCGAAGGCGTGCGCTACATCACCGCGGGCCACAACCCGATGGCGATCAAGCGCGGCATCGAAGCGGCTGTCGAAGCCGTTCTCGAAGCGATCACCGAACAGGCCAAGCCGGTTGCCAACAAGCAGGACATGGCCCGCGTCGCGACCGTCAGCGCCAACGACGATGAAGTCATCGGCAAGCTGATCGCCGAAGCGATGGAGAAGGTCGGCAAGGACGGCGTGGTCACGGTCGAAGAAGGCAAGGGCACGGAGACCGAGCTGGAAGTGGTCACCGGCATGCGCTACGACAAGGGTTACCTCTCGCCCTACTTCGTCACCAACACCGACTCAATGACCGCGGAGCTCGAAGACTGCTACGTTCTGCTTTACGAAAAGAAGATCAGCAGCCTGCGCGAGTTCCTCCCGCTGCTCGAGAAAATTGTTCAGACCGGCAAGCCGTTTGTCATCATCGCTGAAGAAATCGAAGGCGAAGCGCTCGCCGCGCTGGTCATCAACAAGCTGCGCGGCCTGGTCAAGTGCATCGCGACGAAGGCCCCGGCATTCGGCGACCGCCGCAAGGCTCTGCTGGGCGATATCGCCGTCATGACTGGCGGACGCTTCATCAGCGAAGACCTCGGCATCAAGCTCGAAAACGTTGAGCTCGCCGACCTGGGCCGCGCCAAGAAGGTTGTCGTCGACAAGGACAACACCACGATCGTCGAAGGCGCCGGCAAGAAGTCGGACGTCCAGGCGCGCGTGGGACAGATCCGCGCTCAGATCGAAGCGAGCACCAGCGATTACGACCGCGAAAAGCTCCAGGAACGCCTGGCGAAGCTGGCCGGCGGCGTCGCGCTGATCCGCGCGGGCGCTCCGACCGAGACGGCCATGAAGGAAGCGAAGGAACGCGTGACCGACGCTGTGAACGCGGCGAAGGCTGCGGCGCAGGAAGGCATCGTTGCGGGCGGCGGAGTGGCTCTGCTGCGCGCGAGCGCTGCGATCGAGAAGGCAAAGAGCAAGCTGCGCGGCGACGAGAAGTACGGCGCTGACATCGTGGCCAAGGCGCTCGAGCATCCTCTGCGCACGATCGCAGAGAACGCCGGCTTCGATGGCGGCGTGGTGGTCGAAGAGGTCAAGGAAAACAAGGGCTCTTACGGCTTCAACGCCAAGACCGGCGAGTACGAAGATCTGGCCAAGTCCGGCATCTTCGATCCGGCGAAGGTCGTCAAGAGCGCGCTGCAGAACGCTGCGTCGGTTGCGGCCCTGCTGCTGACGGTCGACACGATGATCACGGAGTACAAGGAAGAAGGCGACGAGAAGAAGCTGGTCTCGGGCGCGATTCACTAGTCTGATTGCGGATTGGAGATTGCGGATTGCGGATTGGTCTGTGATTTCCAGCGCAATAAAAAAATAGAGAGCCCTCTCAATCCGCGATTGAGAGGGCTCTCGAATTTAAAGTCCCTCTCCCTCCGGGAGAGGGCCCACATGAGCGAAAGCGAATGAGGGGGTGAGGGAGAACCATCCGCAGTCGGTAGGTTCTCCCTCACCCCAGTCTCGCTCCGCTCGCTCGGCCCTCTCCCAAAGGGAGAGGGAAACAACACAGCGAGAACACCCGTGGCTGCAACAAAGCGCGATTACTACGAAGTCCTGGGCGTCAAGAAAGACGCGAGCGCCGATGAAATCAAGTCGGCCTTCCGCACGCTCGCCAAGAAATGGCACCCGGACCGCAATCCGAACAACAAAGAAGAGGCCGAAGAAAAGTTCAAGGAGATCGCCGAAGCCTATTCGGTTCTCTCCGATGAGCAGAAGCGCTCGGCCTACGACCAGTTCGGCCACGCTGCCGTCGGCGGGGGCGGGGGAGCGGACTTTCACGGCGTCTCAGTCGAAGACATTCTCAACCAGTTCTTCGGCGGCGGCGCGCGCGGCGGAATGGGCGGCGGCTCAATTTTCGACGACCTCTTCGGCGGGGCGTCGCATCAGGAAGCCAGCGGTCAGGGCGCGTCGCTGCGCTACGACATCGAAATCGATCTGGAGAGCGCCTATAAAGGCGTGAAGAAGACGATTGAGATCGCGCGCGAAGAACTCTGCGACACCTGCAAAGGCAGCGGCGCCAAGCCCGGAACCAAGCCGGTAACGTGCTCCTACTGCCGCGGGAGCGGTTACTCCACGCGCAGCCAGGGATTCTTTACCATGCGCACGACCTGCGCACGCTGCGGCGGCCGCGGCCAGGTCGTGGAGAGCCCGTGCAAAACCTGCCGCGGAAGCGGACGCGAAGCACGCAAGATCCGCCTGGAGGTTCCGATTCCGGCGGGGATTTCCGACAACACACGCATTCGCCTGCAGGGCCAGGGCGAAGAGGGACTGGGCGGGCGGCGCGGCGATCTATACGTGTTCGTGCATGTCAAAGAGCACGATATTTTTGTGCGCCGAGAGAATGATATTTTCCTGCAGGTCTCCATTCCTTTCACCATGGCAGCCCTGGGCGGGGAAGTGGATGTGCCCACGCTGGAAGGGCGCGCGCGGCTGAAAATTCCGGCCGGAACGCCTTCCGGGAAACTTCTGAAAATGTCCGGACTTGGCATGCCGGATGTGCATGGATACGGAAAGGGCGACCAGCTCGTTCGCGTGGTGGTCGAAGTGCCCAAGAAGCTGTCGGCCGAGCAGGAGGAGTTGCTGCGCAAGCTGGCCGAGCTGGAAAAATCCGGC
>Ga0196964_10000489_pt1 | contig 24087 bp, 37 predicted proteins | sample S1_10metaG_FD_148615 | JGI IMG/M metagenome (GOLD analysis project Ga0196964, IMG submission 148615) | Soil microbial communities from Anza Borrego desert, Southern California, United States - S1_10 | ecosystem: Environmental > Terrestrial > Soil > Desert | place: USA: California | collected... | reverse complement strand
TTTATCATGAACACATTTTTTATCATTCGATAAAGCCTTTAAAACGGTTATTAAAACAATACGGTTTAAACATAATTGATATTAAGAAGACGATTAGTCAAGGTGGTAGTATTCGCGTTTATTGTTCAAAAAAGGCAAATGAAGCATCTTTAGTTAATGAGATGATCAAAGCGGAAGACGCGGCTAAAATTTATCACCCATCGGTATATCAAAGTTGGATGACGAAGTTTCGAAGAATTGATTTTAATCTTAATTTAATATTACAGACTTACCATGAAATTGGACTTCAAATTGCCGCTTACGGAGCACCTGCGAAATTAACCACGCTTTACAAAGTATTAAAATCTTTAAAATATATTAATTATTGCGTTGACGATTCACCATTAAAAGTTGGTAAATATCTTCCCGGGGAAAATGTAAAAATTGAATCGGTTGAATTTTGGAAAAAGAAGAATCCGCCTTACACACTTATAAGCGCTTGGAATTTCGCTCGGAATATTATTGAAAAACATTCGGATTATAATTTAAATGGGGATTTTATTCTACCGTTACCTCATATTCAATTAATATGAAAATTTTAATTATCGGCGGAACCGGATATATCGGTAGCGCCCTTTTTCTTCATTTAACAAGGAAATTTACAGTCGAAACCGTTGATTTAGACCTTTATGGTAATGTAGTAAATTCAAATAATTACCGGATCAACTTTAATCAACTTGAAAAAAGTCTATTGGAGAAATTTGACGCTATTATTTTACTTGCTGGTAATTCAAGCGTTAAATCTTGCGAATCAAGGGGTTACGAAAGTTTTAAAAATAATGTTTGTAATTTTGTTGAGTTACTTTCTAAATTAAATAAGAAACAAAAGTTTATTTACGCATCTAGTTCGAGTGTATACGGTAATACACGAAAAAAATTTGTTACTGAAGATTATCGAACCTATATTCCACATAATTTTTATGATCTGAGTAAAAACATGATCGACAATTATGTTAGTTTAACTGATATTAATTATTTTGGATTACGTTTTGGAACGGTTTGTGGTTTTTCACCAAATTTACGGGTAGACGTAATGATCAACGCGATGTTTGAATCTTATAAAATAAATAAACATATTAAACTTTTTAACCCCGAAATTAACCGCCCGATTTTAGGTTTAACAGATTTATGCCGCGCGGTTGAAACTATTTTAGTTCAAGATAAAACAAGGGGAATTTACAATCTCGCATCGTTTAATTCCACATCAGAAGAAATTGCTAAAGAATTTTCAAAAAAGCTAAATTGTCCGATTAAGTTAGAACAACCGAATCATCAAACGACTTCAAAACTTGTATCAACCGCCTACAACTTTAGTATTGATTCGAAAAAATTTGAAAAAGAATTTACTTTTACCTTTAAAGACGATACAATAAGTATTATTGATCAAATCCAACAAAATTACCATCTCGCAAAAAGGTCAGTGCGGAATTAATGAAAAAGACCGTAATTTCTCATTTTTATAACGAAGAATATTTACTACCTTTTTGGTTGAAACATCATCGGGGGATGTTCGATCATGGAATCTTGATTGATTACGCTTCGACCGATCGGTCCCGCGCAATTATTAAAGAATTAACACCTACTTGGGAAATCGTTCCATCTAGAAATAAATACTTTCATGGCTTTGCTATTGACGAAGAGGTATTCTATTACGAAGCGAAAACCGAAGGTTGGAAGATCACTCTGAATATTAGCGAATTTATCTTTTGTATTGATTTTAATGGTTTGGTTGCTGATATAAGTAGACCGGTGAATAATAATGTAAACGGTCTTTTTTTTGCGCCAATCACAATGGTTGACCGGCCGGAATTAATCGGCGCGGAATTAGACCCTAATTTTCCCTATGTTTTACAACGATGTTTTGGAAGTAAAGGGATGAAGAATCCGCGCGGGAGTGAGAGATTACTACATAGACGTTCGAAAGGGGAATATGTTGGCGCGGGGCGACATACGAGTAGCATGAGAAATGCGTTGCGCATCCCCGGTTTATATCATATGTGGTTAGGTTTTTCTCCCTTAGATGAAAAATCGATTCAACGGAAACTTTCTTTTAAAGAAAAGATTATAACCGAAGATGGAACTTATCCCCGAGACCATGCAACCGGCGGCGCTCATTTAGTAACTCGGGACGAACTTTTTAGACAAATTGGTTGGCATCAAGCCCGATATTGTAGCGATTTAACCGCCGATCCAGAGTTAAGAAAGATATACGATTTTTATATTAAATATTATGAGTAATGCTTATCAACAATTTAAAGAAGGTAAAGGTAATAGAGATATAATTTTTAACGAAGTTCTTTCTTTATTTAATCAAAAACCAATTAATATCCTTGAGATCGGCGCGACTCGTGATCGGAATGGTCGTGCTGGCGACGGCTTTAGCACTTTCTTTTTCGCGGAATACGTTAAAAGTTTCGGCAGGTCTCTAACCGTTTGCGATATCGATCCCAACGCTTTAACTATCTGTAAGGAACTTTTAGGTGATTATTTTCAAGGTATTAATTATTATCTTGGTAGTGGCTTAAGTTATTTAAAAGCGAATCCAACGAATAAAGACCTTATTCTATTGGATGGTTCCGACAACCCCCAAGATATGCTAGATGAATACGAAGCGGCCCGCGCGGATTATATTCTTTGTGATGATTTTTCTACAAAAGGAGTTCTTTTACGTCAAAAATATCCTTATTTTAAACTTTATAAATGGCACGGTTATGGCCATGAGGTAGCTCTTTACGGAAAAGATATAAATAAAGAAGTTGTTTATTTACATTCTATCTTGTAGTCTTTGGAAAAATAAATATAATAAAAGGAAACATATATGGGCGCTCTTAAAGATTTACCAATTGGTCCGTGGATTCATCAATATAACACTAAGATTTATCTAGAGACGGGTCTTGGGCTCGCAACTGGAATTATGCGAGCTATGCAATGTGAATTTGGATTTAAATATCTTTTTTCCATAGAATTAGATAAAGATTTAGTAGATCATTCTACTAAAACTTTTAAATTTGATAACCGTATTCAACTATTAAATATGAAAAGTATTGATGGGTTGCAGATGTTATTGCCGCAAATTCCGTTACAAATGCCGATTTTTGCATTTTTAGATGCCCATTTTATGGCGAGTGATTACCATATTAATGATCGGCCGCTTAATAAACATTCGGACGGAGAGGTCTCGATTCGACTTCCACTTTGGGAAGAGCTTCAACTTTGGAAAAGACTTCGGACGGATAACGGTGCTCGTGATTTAATTGTTTGCGACGACGTTTTTTTATATTCGCGAGATGATCACTTTGAAGATAACGTTGATCGTTTAGGTAAGGACGCTGTTCCAGATGAATTTCGAGATTATCTACCTAAATTTATTGATTTGTTTAAAGATACTCATAAAGCAAAGATTATTTATGAGGCTCAGGGAACTTTGGTTTTATTTCCGAAATAATGCGATTTATTGGTAAAAATATCCATGACACCGGAGTTTATCTTATTTTTAATAAGGTAAATTTTCATTTTTATATTGGTTCTACTATTGCGCCGTTTTATAAGCGAAAATCAGAACATAAACGTAGCTTAGAGAAAGGTATTCACCATAGTCAATATTTACAAAATTCATGGAATAAATACGGAGCTGAAAACTTTGCATTTTTACCCTTCTATATTTTAGATCGAAAAACGTGTCATATAGGATTATATCGATGTTTAGAACAAGAATTTATAAATCTTTTAAAACCTCAATATAATACTACAAATAATGTTTATTATATCTACACATCTCGAAGCGAAGAAGAAAAAGAAAAAATGGCGATTCGGTCATCGAAGGAGTGGATAGTTGTTTCACCTGAAAACGTTCGATCTAAAATTCTTAATTTAAAAAAGTTTTGTAATGAAAATGAGTTAAGTGATTGTGAAATGATGAAAATCGCTCGCGGGGAAATTCTATCTTATAAAGGATGGAAATGTTATCACGCCGATAAACCAGAATCGTTTTACGAAGAACGAGTTAAACAAGGTAAAATTAATTTATCTAAAAATAGAAAAAATATTTATATTCCAAGTCAAATATTAATTAATACGTTTAAGGATAAGAAAATCCAGACGGGAAATGAACGGACCTTTGAAGTTAAATTTTCTAATGGACTTGTTATGCAAATAAAAAACTTATATCATTTTGCAAAACATTTTGGGCTATGTCGTAAAAACCTTACTAAAGTAGCTCATGGACAAAGACCTCATCATCGGGGAGTAAAAATAAAAATTTTAAATTAAATTATATGTTTAAAGTCGGCACAGTAGAACTTAACTATTTTGATCATCCCAATAACGTAACTTATCAAAATGAACGTCGGGTGGAAATTCCACTTGGCGCTTATTTTTTATCTAAGTTCCCGGCGGCAACCGAAGTTGGTTGCGTTTTACCCCATTATGGTTGGGATAAACATGAGATTATTGATTTAACCGATACACATCCAAAGAACATCCGCGCGAACGCTCTTCATTGGGATTATAAAGGTAAAGATGTTTTTTCGATTAGCACGTTAGAACACTTTATGACTCGGGAATACGCAAATGGAAGTAACGATGATTCAATTATTTGTTTAAATAAGATTATTGCAGAAGCGAAAAATTATCTCGTAACGTTTCCTACGTGTTATAATGAATTCCTTCATGGTTATATTAAAACATCCAGTCACCCGCGCCGTTTACTAAAAAGAATAAACATAGAAAATCATTGGGAAGTGACTACCGAAGATTTTGTTGATTTTGAATTTGGGCATAGAGATTTTCGCGTCCCGGATGGAGTTTTTAATAACGCAAACGCAATCTGGATAGTAACAAATCTTCCGGAGTTTCATGTTTAATTGGTTCAAAAAACCGGCAAAAGTAAAACTAATTGTTGATGGAGCCTACGCGCTCGATTATCTCTCGATCCTTAAAGTAAAGGATATTTTTTATCCCACCCCTCAAAATTCTATAAATAGAGAAGAATGCACCAATTATTTAAGTAACCAAATTGGTAATTTTGATGATATTGTTCTAAGCGATGAATATAACGAATTATACGAAGCAAACGCGGAATTGTTCATAAAAATTGAACAACTTCGTAATGGAGATAATGAAGTTACCGCGAAAGAATTAGACGATTTAAATATAAAAAGATTCAAAGCTAAACAAAAGATTCAAGAAAAATATTTCCGCGCGGGGTTAACCGAAACAAAAACAAAAATATGAGAAGTCCAAAACTATGGTGTTGTGGAATAACTTTTAACAAGGTTGATAAAATTAAAAAACTTGTTGAAGTAACCGCCCCGTATGTTGATGGTTTTGTTTGGACAGATCATTATTCTACCGATGGGACCTTCGAAGTTTTAAATGATAATAAGAAAGAAGGTCGAATCTTTCAAAGAGAATGGCGGAATGATCATGATGAAGCCGCGAATTACTATCTCCACGCGGGCGTCATGCGTAATTATGATTGGTTTTTATTCTTAGACAGTACTGATTTACCAAATAAAGAATGGATTCAAACAATAAGAATACAACTAGAGATACTCCAAAATAATAAAATTAATTGTGTTTATTTAGATCATCCTTTATTAATTCGATATTTTGATTTTCTTCATTTCGAACAGACTCCGCATCAAGGACTTACGGGAATTCAGCCGGAAGTGTTGTTTTTGGAAAGACTCCCCGGATATAAAAAAGAAAATTATATCATTAATACAAGAGATATTGATGTCTCGGGTCTACTTAATCCCGTGAAATATTATTGGGTTTACTCACGCTCCAATCATACTCAACTTTTATACGGTCAATTTGGTGAAGAAATATATCAATATCACGAAAACCGCCGGATTTGGTTTCGTCTTTATTGTGAGAATGTTTTGAATATTCCTTTAACTTTAGATGGTTTGGAAAATTATTTCCGCGCCGGAAACTATACTGAAGAATTTATTGATCAGGTTGAGTTAGAAGTGAATTTAAAAGATTTTTTTCGTTATAAAATATTGAAACAACATTTTTTAAAAGAGATTGTTCCAAAACGATTCAATTGGAGTTTTAAACATTATTTAAAAACTGGAGATATTACACAAGAAAATACTAATTACGTTTCAAATTGGAATATTTACAAACAAAAAGCTGGTTTGCCTATAGAACCTTAACTGTAATCTATCTAGATGTTTAATCAAATTTTACAGGATATTCGTGCCGGGATTCCCATTGTTGTTTTCGAAGATCATCGAGAATCGGAGGGCGACTTGGTATTAAGCGCTCAAACTTGCGAAAGAGATGCGGTATTATTTGCTATGACAAAATGTGGCGGTTTATTTTGTATGCCAGCCTCCACCGAAATTGTCGAAGATCAATTCCAGTTACCTATGATGGTAGAGAATTCCAACGACTATCTTCAAACCCCCTTTTCTATTTTAGTTGATAGTATTAAATGTAAAACCGGCGTCTCTCTGACCGATCGAATGTTAACGGTAAAAGATTTTTGTAATCCACAAAGCACAATATCTGATTTACGAAAACCCGGGCACGTTGCTGTTTTGAAAGCTCGGCGTAATCTTTTTAAAGAAAGAAAGGGGCATACCGAATCATCTATTGAATTAATGCGCGCCGCCGGATTACGAGAGGTAGCTATTATTGTTGAAATAATGGATTTCGAAACGGGTGAAATGGCGCAAGGTAACATATTGAAAGATTATTGCGAAAAGTATAATATTAAAATGATTACGGTTGAAGATATAGAAAAAGAAATATATGGTAACTCGGGCATATAATACAATCACTATTAATAATCAAGGCGTCGCAACCAAAACAAGCGAAAACGAACGATTGTTAGATGAGATTCGTTATTATCAAAATCTTCCTTGGGAGTTAAAACCTTATTTTCCGCGCTTTTATGGATGTCAAACCGCGCGGCCGCCCTACTCCTATGATATAGAATATTATGGTTACCCCAATCTGGGTCAATGTGAGATTGATTATCCCTGTTTATTTAAGTCTTTAGCTGAAACATTAGCACTTTTCCAAGGACGAACTATCCATGCGTTTGATTTACTCGATGTTTATCGACGGGAAATGTATATTGATAAAACAATTAATGAATATAATAAACTAATCGAGTCTAATGAATTTTTTAAAGTAATTAGTGAAAAATCTGAAATTCATATTAATGGGTTTATCTATAAAAACTTTAAGGTAATTTGGGAAGATATTAAGCAATTAATTCAAACGAAGCTCTTCACAAACGCTCCTTTTACGATTATTCATGGAGATTTTTGCTTTAGTAATATTTTGAGTTCTTCAGTAAAAGTAACAGATAAAACTTTTTACCGATTTATCGATCCGCGCGGGAGATTCGGTGTTCAAGGAAACTATGGAGACCCAATTTACGATTATGCAAAGTTAAGACATTCTTATGCTAATCGTTATGAAGATATCATTACAGATAATTTTGATGTTCGAAGTGGGGAAGATTTGATTGTTTTTGCTTTTAAAACGGATCACCCGGCGAATTTAGATAAGATATTTACCGATACGTTTAAAGTAGATATTAATTTAATTAAATTAGTAGAAGGATTAATTTGGATAGGAATGATTGCCCGCCATTATGATTCTTTGGATCGTCAGAAGGTAATGTATGCGACCGGCATAAAGACATTAAACGAAGTATTATGCGGATAGCTTTTTGTTTTTCTGCGCACATGCGGAAATATAAAAATTATTTTAATGATTATATTGATAATGTTTACTATCCATTGTCGAAATTAGGTGAAATTGACGTTTTTATTCATACGTGGGACACATTAGGTCCGAAACATTCGTGGCATACATTCTCAACCGGAACCGAAGGTTTAGATTTAATTAAAACGGACCCAATCGAAATCGCTAGTTTCTATAATCCTAAAACTCTTTTTATAGAGAATTATGAGAAAACAAAACCGATTCTTTATTTAAAGAACTATACACATAAAAAACCGGGGACTCCCGCTCTTTACCAAGAAGGTATTTGTAGCACGACCGTGAGTTATTACAAAATATGGGCGTGCAATGAATTAAAAAAAGACGCGGAAAGAAGGGAAGGTTTTAAGTATGATATTGTTGTTAGGTTACGCCCGGATATGAGATATACAAAATTTAGAATCGATCGAATGGACTTTAAAAACGTTTATGTTCAATATCATCGTGACGGCGTAACGTTCGATCAGTTCGCTATCGGAGGTTCGGCGGCAATGGATGTTTATAGCAATTGTTTCGCGCGTATCGGCCGGATTTATCAAGATGATTTCGATTTCGGCGGCGAACGAACTTTATGGCGGCATATCGCATTAGGCGGCGTGGATATTGGTGAAATGGAGGATTTAATAGCTTCAAAATGAAAATTGCATTTTGTTATTCCGCGCATCTTAGGCATTATCGGCGCGCTTATAATAGTATTTTAAATTCGATTTATGAACCGTTTTCTAAAATTGGAGAAATTGATAGTTTTATCCATACATGGGATACATTAGGACCATCTTTTTCATGGAGAGTTTATCATAATAACACGGAAGGTTTAGATCAAATAAAAACAGACGAAAATGATGTTATTTCTCTTTATAAACCTAAAAAAATAGTCGTTGAAAATTACCAAGAAGCTATTCCTAAACTTCTTTTAAAAAATTATACACATAAGGAACCCACAAACCCCGCGCTTTTTAAAGATGGAATTTTAAGCACATTAGTTACTTTTTATAAAATTTGGCAAGCTAACGAACTTAAAAAAGATTACGAAAAAGAAAATAACTTTAAATACGATATTGTTGTCCGATTACGTCCCGATAGCGGATACACTTCATTACCACCTTTATCAACTATCGATTATGACTATATTTATCTACCCGGTCCATTTGGAGACGGTTTAGCAAATGACTATTTTGCATTATCCAATTCAGAAAACATGGATAAATATTCCGAATGTTTTGTTAGACTTAAAGAAATTTATGCCCGTCATGAGTATGATTTCGGCGGCGAACGCACATTGTTTTATCATCTTACATCTTTAGGTAATAATTTAAATATGAAAATCCGGACTCTTGACAATGGATTTCAGGGAGAAAAGGTTTAAATGGAAATTGTAGTTTTAATGGCGGGAGAAGGTAAACGTTTTACCGATGTATATGGCGACGTATATAAGCCTTTTGTTGAAGTTAAGGGAAAGACAATTCTTGAATGGACTCTCTTATCGATTCCTTTTAAAGATCATCATCTTAATTTTACCATTCAAGAAAAACATGACGACAAATTTGACGTGGTTAGACGTTTGATTGATACATTTGGTGAGAATATTTTTATTTGTTCGATGGATCGTTTAACCCGTGGTAATCTCGAAACCGCTTTTAATACCACACTGAATATGTTCGATGAGGGATATTTAAAAAGCGATAGTGAAATTTTATTTTTAGACGCAGATAATCTATATAACGGGGACGATCTATTCAATTTTATTGAAAACAAAAAGAAGATAACTGATAATTTCGCTGTTTTGACGGGGTTTGAGCCATTAGACGATTCCGCGAAATGGTGTTTTTTTAAATTAAATGGAGACGAAGTAACGGGAGTTTACGAAAAAGATTCCACTGCGCTAAAATCGGGCGGTAAACCAATGGTCGGCGTTTTTTATTTTTCAAATGTAGAACAGTTTTTAGATTCGGCGGATAAAACCTTGAAAGGAGATAATACCGTTAATGGCGAGTATTACCTGTCTAGTGTTATTAAAACTTATTTGAGGGATGGAATACCGGTTTTTGGTAAAATAGTTGACGGGGTTGTGCCATTGGGAACGCCGGAAGATATGGAAAAATATGGAAAAACTTAATATACTTTTGGACTTGGATAATACCGTTTGCGCGAACAAACAAAATGATGAGTCATACGAAGACGTAAAACCACTTCCCGGCGCGGTAGAACAAATACAAAGATGGAAAAAAGAGGGACATACTATTTCCATTTACACCGCGCGGCACATGAAAACTTGCAATAATGATATAGGTGAAATTATCGTTAAACAATCTCGTCTTATTTTAAATTGGTTAGATAAATACAACATCCCTATTGATAAACTTTACTTCGGTAAACCAAACGCCGATGTCATAATCGACGATAAAGCCATCCGCGCGGAAAATTGGAAACAAATCAAAAACGATGTTGATAAACTACTTAAAACTTCGTAACATAATGAGAAATGCGAACTTTTTTTATCGATTCCGCAAATCCGGAATTTATCAATGAAATTATTTCAACCGTCGGCGGTAATCCAAAAGAATATTTCGCGGGGCTCACAACCAATCCGAAAATCCTTCAACGACAAGAGATTACAAATAAAGATTTCTTTTTTAAGATCAATCAGTTGCTAACTCTTGTTGATCATCTTCGGAGCAACGATCGAATGGGAAGGGTTTACGTTCAAATGCCCCTTTCTACCATGTTGGAGCCTGAACTTTGTCCTTGGATTGATAAATTAAATAAAGAATTCAATACTCGAATGCTGGGTATTAAACTTCCGCCCAGCGAACGTCTGATTCAAATTTGCAACATGGTTTATTCCAGTCTTTCTTTGAATATTACTGGCGTGACTGAACATGAAACCGCCGTGCGGGTTTCCAAACATGACGTTGACTACATCAGTTTTCTTTTTGGACGGTTGGAAGCGGAGGGGGTTAACGTCGAAAATGAGATCAAGTTAACCTTAAACCAAATGCGGCGCGGTCCTAAACTTATTTCTGGAAGTCTGCGGGATTTTAGTGGTTTAAAACGTTCTTTTGAATTAAATATGGTCCCAACGATCGGAACTTCCGCATGGCAATCCATGAAAGACAATGGTGAGTTAAATAATTTCATCAAGTTATTAGATGATCCGGAGGTTCCCCGAAAATCCATTGAAATGTCCGAATCTTTTTTTAAAGAAATGGATGAAATTTCTACGCTTCTGAATTTGAAGGAAATTTAATGAAACTTCAACTTGTTTTAGCTCGCTTTAGAGAAGATGTTTCATGGTTACAAACATCTGAATGTATTTATGATTACGTGATTTACAATAAAGGAGATTATATTCGTAACGCTATACCTATCCCCGAAAAAGGTAGGGAGGCGTATTCTTATCTTCAACATATTGTTCGAAATTATAATTACATGGCGGAACATACTGCTTTTATACAGGGTGATCCATTTCCACATTGTTCCGATTTATATCAAAGATTGGCTGTTTGTAAAGGTTTTGATTATTGTCCGCTCGGCTCAATCGCCGAAGAACCTAACGTAAACGAAGTAAAAAAATTTTACGATACACTTTTTATTGGTGACGATGCTATCGTGAAGTTTTCGGCGGGTGAACAATTCGTTGCATCCCGCGCGGCTATTCAATATCGACCCCATGACTTTTACAAAAAATTACTTTATTCTTATGATTTTTTAACCAACGAACTTCAAGATCATTACTCTGGTATTATTGAAAGACTTTGGATGACAATTTTCGATCCAAAAATACCACTTAGGGAGATAAATTGAATATTTTAATCACAGGATGCTTGGGGAATATGGGATCGGCGCTAATTTCTTATTTAATTAAGAACACCCATCATTCGATATTTGGATTAACTCGAAGGAAATCCCAAATCGATTTAACTCCGATCCAAAATTTTATTGATAATCCAAGATTTAAAGTAATTTATGGAGATATTTCGGACGATATTAGTATTAATGATATCGTAAAGCAGGTTCAACCGGATTACTTTATTAATTACGCTGGTTACACGTCCGTTCAGCCCGCATGGGAAAGTCCGGTAAAGGTATTTGACACAAATGTTTTGGGAGTCATGCGTTGTCTTGAATCTATTGTTAAAAATAAACTTAATTGTCGATTTCTTCAAAGTGGTAGTATTTTACAATTTGAAAATTCCGCGCGGCCGATCAACGAAGATTCGAAACCCGCGCCCGCGAATATTTACGGTGGTTCAAAAAACGCCGCTCATGACTTAATTAAAATATATCGGGAAAAATACAATCTGTTTGCCGTCAACGCGATTTTGGGAAATAACGAATCTTCTCAACGGGGAGTTAACTTTCTCACAAATAAAGTAACAAAGGGAATAGTTAATATACTCAAAAATTATAAAGAAGGAAAGCCAATTTCTCCGATTAAGCTGGGTAATTTGGATGCCATTCGTTCATGGGGCGATACAGACGATTTCGTAGAAGCTTGTTGGTTGATGCTAAACCACGGAAAACCGGTCGATTATTTAATCAGCACGGATGAACCAGCCACCGTTCGGGATTTTGTCGAATACGCTTGTTTTTGCGCCGGATTAGCCCTTGAATGGCGCGGATTAGGGTTAAATGAATTTGCTTTTATTCCTCCTTTCGAAAAAGACAAAATTATAGAGGTCTCCGTCGAATTTTTCCGCGCGGAAAAAGATTACCTCCGAGCAGATGCGTCAAAAATTAAAAAAGAATTAGGCTGGTCTCCCAAAACGGATTTTCGGGGATTGGTAAAAAAATTAATAAATTCCGAATTAAACAAATGAAAGAAATTGATACAGTTTTGAAAAAAGATGGGTTTGATTTAAAACAAATCGCGCGCCAAAGAAATTGGGCGGTTTACGAACAAAGCAAAGCTGGAAAAGTAACCAGTTACGAATTGATCCAAATTAAAATAAGTAAAGCTACCGAAATTTACGGTCGCAGCTACCCCGATCGAGAAGTTTATCCATCCAACGAAGATTGGGGATTGTTGGGTTTTACCATTTCCGATAAAGATGAAGCTTTAAAAAGATTGGCGGCGCTGGTTAAATCTTAAATAAAATAATCATTTATCTTGTCTCCGCGCGAAAACCGCGTAGGATGAATTTTGAATTTATGGCAAAAAAGAAGGAAGAAGTTAAAGAAGCGGGCATTACCCCTGAAGAATTGATGTCTGAACTTTTAGATGAAACAGCGGATGATCATCTTAATAAAGAAGAAGAGATTGATTATAAGATTTCCACTGGTAGTTTAAATCTCGATGTAGAGTTGGGCGGGGGGCTTGGTCCGGGTTTTCATCGTTTTTGTGGACACATGAATAGTGGTAAAACGCCTTCATCTTTGGAAGTTCAAGCTAATTTTCTACGTTATCACGCGGAGCACGGGCGAAAAGCGAAAGGATTGTATATCCGCGCGGAGGGTCGTTTCTCAAAAGAGAATATGGAGAGAACCGGTATGGTTTATACTAAAGACCCAAGTCAATGGGCGGACGGAACGGTTCTTGTTATTAATTGTCAGAAATATGAGATTATCGCGAAATATATCTCTACTTTAATCCGCAATAATCCTACAAAAACATTGTTTTGTTATATTGTAGATTCGATGGACGGATTAAAAATTAAAGCAGACGAAGGAAAAGCGTATGATGAAGCGGCAAAAGTGGCGGGGGCACCGGCAATCTCCAAACGATTTTTAACCGATTTCAGTCTTGAGATGAACGTTAAAGGTCATATGGGTATTTTAATTAGTCAAGTTACAGCCGAAGTTAAAATTGATCCTTATGCAAAAACTCCGCCGCGAGACGGGTCTTATTCGGGAGGTTTCGCGCTTTCTCATTATGCTAACTGGATTTTGGAATTTAATAAATTCTATCAAAGTGATTTAATTCTAAGTAGTGCTACCGGAAAAATAAACGATGGGAAAACAAAAGTTTTGGGGCATCATTGTAAAATACAGATTAAAAAATCAGCTAACGAGAAGAATTACATTACGGTTCAATACCCGGTGAAACATGGGGTTAAAGGTAAATCAGCCGTTTGGGTAGAATATGAGGTTGTCGATCAGCTTTTAGCTTGGGAATTAGCTAAAAAGAACGGCTCATGGATCGAAGTATCAGCGGACTTGGTTAAAGAAGTAAAAGAAAAAATCGGGGAAGAATTTGACCATCGTCATCAGGGAATGGATAATTTTAGGAGTTATTTAGAAGAAAATCCGAAAATCGTTGAATTCCTTTTTAATAAATTCCGCGCGGTATTGATTAACGCATGAGATGGAAAATGCCAAATGGTAAAGAAGTTACTCATAAGGATTCTCAATATCGAATAGACTTTAACAAAAAAGCCCCGTCCAAATTAGCTCAGATATTTAAAGATTGGATAAAGGAAAACGCGCCTCATTATATTTGGTATGATGAGTATCGTTTACCCGGTGGCTTATTAAGGGTTGATTTTCTATGTAGTTCGAAGCGCGTATGTTTTGAAATAAATGGAGAACAACATACAAAGTTTGTTCCCTTTTTTCATGGTTCTCGAAACGCGCTTAAAGATCAGATTAAGAGAGATATACAAAAGATAAAATTCCTTGAAGATAATAATTTCCGCGTTATCGAGTTAGAAGAAAAAGATTTAAAACAGTTATCGCGGGAATATCTTAAGAAGAATTTTAATGTAATCTTTTAAGAATGTCAGAAAAACAAAAAATTAATATTTGTTCCGCTAAAGATTTCGATATTTCTTATTATTGCGGATCGGGACCGGGCGGGCAAGCGCGGAATAAAGTGGCAAGTGGTGTTCAGTTAATCCATTTTAATTCCGGCGCAATTGGACGTGCTTCTGATAGTCGCTCTCAGTCCGAGAATAAAAAGAACGCCTTTCTTCGTTTAATCGAAACACCTAAATTCAAGTTTTGGTTAGCTAAAAAGAAATTTGAAATCAAAAATCAGCAGACGATTGAAGAATCGCTAGATAAAGAATTGTCACCCGAAAATCTTAAAATTGAAATTCAGCAAGACGGGAAATGGATGGAAGTTTCGGCGAATTTTAAATTTACAGATAATGATTGAAGTTAAAATCCCCAAAACATTTATCATCCGCGCGGAAAGACTTGCCGAAGAATTAGGGGCGCTTCGTAACTCGATTAAAAAAGGAGAAGGCAATGTTTATGGTTTTTTGGGCGAACTTCTAGTTCAACGAGAATTCGGCGGCGAATTAAAGAACACCTACGACTACGATCTAATTACAAATAAAGGCTTTACAGTAGACGTAAAAACCAAGATAATCAGAACCGCTCCCCGCCCGGATTACTACTGCAACGTGCCGGATTATAATACCGAACAAAAGTGCGATTTCTATTTTTTTACTCGGATCATGGAAGATTTTTCGTGCGGCTGGCTATTAGGATGGATAAAGAAGGAAGAATTCTTTAAATTAGCTAAATTTAGAAAGAAGGGTGAGATTGATCCTATGAGCGATTACGGTTGGAGATTCCGCGCGGATTGTTATAATATTTTAATTAATCAACTTCATTTAAAAGACAATGCGAACAAATCTTAGAATAAAAGCAAATCGGGCGAAAAACTTTCGCTGTAAAGATTTTATTATTGTTCTCGAAAATCCGAAAAACTTTCAGAACATTGGTTCCGTCCTGAGAAATATTGATGCTTTAGGCGCGGAAAAACTCTACGTTATCGATGGTTATAATATTCTACCCGATAATTGGCAAAAAATGCGCGATAGATCGAAACTTAATGATATTTCGGCATCTGCTATTAAATGGGTTTTCGTTAAAAAGTTTAAAAATTTTGAAGATTGCAAGGGTCATCTTGATAAAAAGAAATTCATATCCGCGAGCACTTCCCCGCATCAGCAGAATAAACCAAATGTAAATGTCAACGAAGGCGTTTATACAATGCCGCGATTAGCTGTATGGTTTGGGAATGAAGCTAAAGGGTTAAGTGAACAAGCCCTTAATTATGCTGAATTTAATATTACCATTCCGATGTGTGGTATTATTGAGAGTTTGAATTTGGGTACGACTACTGGAATCGTCATACATGAAATCGCCAGTCGAAGACGAGAGTTTTCGAAAATGAACTTTTTAAAAAAACAAAAATGATTAGAAAGCAATCAGAATTAGCATCGCTTGATATTGAAAAAAATTGTATCGGTGGTCTTCTTAAATATCCCGAAGTTTTCCCCGAAATCGATCTTCGAATAAACACCACCGATTTTTTTAATGATCAACATCGGCAAATTTATGCCGTTTTAAAACAATCTCTTTATAAGAAAGAATTAATTGACTCGGTGGTTTTAGCTCAGAAGTTAGTTAATTTGGGTTTAATCCAATTCGGAGATTTAAATCTCGCAGATTATTTAAGTTCAATTGCATTTACCGCTATCAGTAAAGAAGGGGTTATTGATTGTTTTGCTGAACTTAAAAAACTCGCGGTTTGTCGCGAACTTACGGAGAACGCCGATCGTGTTAAGGAGTTTATCTTTAAAAATAGAAGTAAAGAGATTAGTGAAATAGTAACTGGGGTTGACGGCATACATAATAAAAAGATCGAAATCATAAATTTAAATGATGATGATCCGGTTGATTTGTATGGTGATTTAAAAGAAGTAGCTCAGAAAGCCGCCGAGAATCCCGTTTCAATGGTTGGATATCAGACCGGTTTGACTTTGTTTGATGATCTAACAGGGGGCGTCCGCGCGGGAGATGGAATTTATGTTGTTGCGGCTCGCGCAAAAAGCGGAAAAAGCTCGTGGCTTTTAAATATGGCACAAGGCATCTCAATTCAAAACGATTGTCCGTCTTTAATTATCGATACGGAAATGAGACCGATGCTCATTAAAAACCGAGCGATCTCCGCGATTACCCAATGTCCTTTGCCATATATCGAAAATGGACAATGGAAACAAATGGCTGAATACAGGGATAAAGTTGAGAAAGAATTGGATAAATACGATTACTTAAAAGGTAAAATCTTCCATAAATACGTTGGGTTGATGCCTGTTCCCGAAGTTATTTCTTTGATCAAACGATGGTATTATAAATTTGTCGGCCGGGGCAATAAATGTTTCGTAATATATGATTATCTCAAGATTTCAGAAGTAACAAAAAATTGGGCGGAGTTTCAAGCGATTGGCGATTCGGTTTGTCGGTTTAATGATTTAGGAAATCAATTGGATATACCAATATTCGCCGCATGTCAACAGAATCGTAACGATTTAGGTATCAACAAGTTAGATAATGAATCGAGTGTTGCTATATCGGATCGAATTAGTTGGTTTACTCAAGGTTTATTTCTGTTCAGAAAAAAGACTCCAGAAGAAATTACATCTTGGGGAACAAAATTCGGGCGCAACCTCTTAAAACCATTAGTCTTTCGGACTTATGGAAAATGCGAAAGCGGGATTAACGAGTTAGTAAGGGTAAGAGACGGGAAACAAATAAAATATCTTCCCAATTTTATTAATTATGATGTAAATAACTTTAAAATAACTGAACATGGAACGTATGCGGATATTATTAAGTTTTTACAACAAAAACCAAACGTGTCCAATCCAACCACCGAAGAGGGATTGTAAAAATGGAAGAGAATTCTTATTTATCTATTCTTGAAGAATTAGGTTATCCATTAAAGAGGGTCGGAAATCATATCGTTAGCCGCGCGGTTTATCGTTCCGGCGATAAGGTTGGTTCAATTGCGATTTATAGTGATACTGCTAGTTATTACGATTTTGTTGCTTGTGACGGAGGACCCCTTTCTAAATTAATTAAACTTACCCTCAATCTTAATTCTGAGGAAAAGCTTGAAGAATGGCTTAAAAACAAAAATATCCAGTTATCCACACCCGTTCAGAAACCTCAAATTAAAACCGCGCGGATATATCCGCCCGAATTATTAAAAAAATTAGGAGAGGATTATTCGTATTGGGAAAAGCGCGGGATTGATGTTGATGTATTAAAAAGATTTCGGGGCGGCGTTACTTACGAAAAAGGGAAGTTAGGTTATCGTTATGTTTTTCCAATCTTTAATAGTTCTCAGAAAATCATCGGTTGGGCGGGGCGAGCATTAAAGGATGATCAGCAACCCAAGTGGATCATTATCGGACCAAAGATGGAATATTTCGCCTATCCATTATTTCTTAACTATAAAACAATCCAGAAAACCCGGCGGATTATTTTAACCGAAGGAATCTCGGACGTTCTTTCGTTTTTTTCCTGCGGAATCGAAGATGTTGTTTGTTTATTCGGGGTGGAAATTGGAACTCATCTACTCAAAACGATTATTAAACTAAATGTTAATAAAATAATTTTAGCGTTAAATAACGATGAGAACAAAGAGACAAATGTTGGTTTAGTCGCGGCCGAAAAGATTAAAGATAAACTTTTAAACTATTTTGATCCTGATCAGGTTGAAATTCGCCTTCCGCGCGGCGGCAAAGATGTGAACGAGCTTTTAAATATTGATAAAAATTTAGTGATTGAACAATACGGATATGAAAATACTATCTAAATCGAAAGACGGCGGCGCGGAATCCCACGTTTGGGGATATTGGTTGATTGAGATTAAATCTTTATTCACTATTGCATTACTACGTTTTGATCCCGGGACCCGTGAAGCATTTCATAATCATGCCTTCAATTGTATCTCTTGGGTTCTAAAGGGAAAATTAGAAGAGCGCCATCTTAACGGAGCCGAAACGCAATACTATACGCCTTCTATTTTTCCGATAATTACCAAAAGAGAAACTTTCCACCAAGTATTTTCTCATGGAACAACATGGGTTTTTACATTGCGTGGACCTTGGTCAAAAACTTGGAAAGAACAAATCGGAGATAAAGAAATTACATTAACGAACGGAAGACAAATAGTCGATGGATCAATCTAAATTCTTTTTTAATAAAACTTTAAACATCGATGATCCCGATCGACTTGGAGAAGGTCTTTTTGAGATAAGTAAATCCGCGCGGATACCATATTCTGGTATTTTAAAAATTGCAATTAGTTACGCCCGACAGGGTTTTAATGTTGATGAAATAGTAAAAAGAGTTAAGATGGATGTTTTAAATGGATCATAACAAACTCTACAATTTTTAATAATTTAAAAATAGAGATAAATCCAAATTATGAATTATTAATGAAAGAAAGGATAAAATATGCAAATTAACCACGAACTCACCGAAAATTTAGTTTGTCCTTATTGCGGAAAAGAACACTTTGATAGTTGGGATATTCCGGCGGACACTGGATCATTCGAATGCGAAAAGTGTGAACGGGAATTTCACTTTGAAAAAGAGGAAATTATACGTTGGAACACTAAGAAAATAGATGCGTAAAAACAATCAGAATTTATGAAGAAATTCGATCGTTTGGTATATAATTCTGTTTGTAAATATTGTAACAGAAAGGGTTTAGTTTGGGGTTTATCAAAAGGAAAATGGTCTCTTTTAAATCATACTTGGTTTACCCCGCACTATTGCAAACAAAACCCGAATCCGTGGAAACGAAAGAAACGCCGAAAATCTAATTTCTTTTGTTCTAGTGTAAATAATGTAAAACATTTAGTTGGAAAAATAGTCACTCTTAAAAATGGTATACGGGGATTGGTTGATTGGGATGGTCGGGATTTTGGTGAAGCGATCTGGATTTATAACTTAGAAAAACCAAACTACGCGCTCCAAAAACTGGAAGATACTAAGGATATTATAAAGATTGAAGAAAATACCGAAAAACAAAGTTAATTAAAATGGAAAAACCACAAAAAAAATACCGTGTGGCTATCGTCGGGAGCCGAGAGTATACGGATAGAATCGCCGTTTTTCAATGGTTAGATAAAAACAAAGATAAAATCGAGATGATTGTATCCGGCGGATGTAAACAAGGACCTGACGAATTCGCGCGAGAGTTTTGCGAAAAAAAAGGTATTTCTTTAATCACGCATTACGCCCGGTGGAGAAGGGAAGATGGTTCCACCGACAAAGGCGCGGGGTTTAGAAGGAACGAATTAGTAGCAAAAGACTGCGATATTTTAGTAGCATGGCGTGTTAATATGAGTAAAGGCACAACGGATGTAATCGAAAGAGCGAAACGATTAGGTAAAAAAGTCCACGTTTACGATTTTGTGAAATGAACTTTATTAAAAAACAATTAATGGGAGATGATAATTATGTCACTTTTGAACCCATTGAACATAAATATACAACGAAAGATGGGCAACATTTAATTAGTGTTTCTCAATTAATTTCTTTATTCTCACCTAAATTTGATCCGGACGGCTCGATTCTCCGTAAGAAAGCCGCCGAAAGAGGTATTCCGCCCGAAGAATTAAAGAAAGAATGGGATAAGAAAAAAGATGATTCGTGTATTTTCGGTACCGCCTTTCACAAATCGGCGGAACATTTTATTGAAACGGGTAAAGTTCTAAAAGATGATAATGAAAAATTAGTTAAAGCTTTAAAGAAAAAAGTTAAATTTAAGGGGAAAGTCTTTTCGGAGCAATTGCTTTATAATCTAGATTTTTTAATAGCGGGAACAACGGACGTTGTTGAATACTTCGAAGATGATAATTCGATCGGCGTCTGGGACTTTAAGACAAATGGTTGGGCGAATGGTAAGCCATTGGAAAAATATTCTATATTTAAAAATAGGATGTTGCCGCCGCTGTCCCATAAATTTTCTACGCAATTTTATAAATATACTTTACAATTAAGCCTCTACGCGTGGATGCTAGAAGAAAAAGGATATTGGATAAAAAATTTAACATTATTACATATCCGACATAATGATATCGATATTCATTCGGTTCCTTATTGTCGAGAAGATATAATAAAAATACTTGAGTATTATAAAAACGGGATGAAACCGCCGAAGAAGATTTTCTCACCGTGGATAAAAACCGCGCGGCAGAAGTAAAGAAGCTACATAAATCTTTAATTCCGTTATAATAATATAAATGGCAAGAATATTGACAAAAACAATTGACGCTCAACTAAAACGGCAATTAGTTGAAGATTATAAAAGCGGCGTCCTGACGCGGGAACTAAAACAAAGATATAAAATCTCTTATTGGAATACCTTAGAAATTCTTAGGGGGGCGGGAATAGATACTAAGAAAGGGGCATTAACTTTCTTAAGAAACACTACTTTTGACATAAATTTCTTTAAAAAAATAGATAATGATATAAAGTCTTATTGGTTGGGTTTTTTGTATGCGGATTTTGGCATCACATCTCAAGGTATTAGCACTAGTCTAAACTTACAAGATATTGAATTAATTAATAAATTTAAAGAAGATATTAGGTATACCGGTTCTCCAACGTTTTTTGAAAAGATTTTGGACGGTGGAAAAATAGAGACGTATATTCGTTTCGTAATATCTAGTGTGGAGCTTCGTAAAGATTTAATTAATTTAGGATGTATTCCCCGAAAATCTTTTACATTAACATTTCCAAATTCGGATATCGTTTCCGATTCGTTGGTGCGGCATTTTATTCGTGGGTATTTTGATGGAAACGGATGTGTTTATATTAATCCGAATGCGAGTAAAGAGACCGGAACAACACGGGGATACATTACAATTGTTGGCGCAAAAAACTTGATCGATGGAATTAAAACTAAAGTAGTTGAACTCACCAACATTAAACAACAATCTATTAAAGTAAGTAATGTTAAACATTCACCGGGTATTTCTTTGTTAAGAATCTTCAGAATGGATGCGCTAAAAATTTTTAAAGATTTCCTTTACGTAAATTCAACGCGGCATTTAACACGAAAAAAAGATAAATACTATAGTCTTGACTTAGAAAGGAAGAATGGGTATGATAAACTAGGGCGACGTATTAACGTAAAATCTGGGGGACTTAATGGCTAGTCTGGATTTTATTTTGGATATTTCTGAAAAGTTGGAAGACGAGAAGGTCGATTACGTAATTTTGACACTCCAAAAAGGAAAAACCAAATATAAATCGGATATTTTTATTGGTTTGGAAAATAAAGAATCAATTGAGATCATGGGTTTGTTAATTGAAAGCGTTTACGCCCATATCAATGATAAGAACTTTTTAAAGAAAAACAAGAAAATTAAAAAAAAGCCGCCGGAAATACCCCCGCCGGAAAGTCCTCCCGAAAAGAAATAGAAGTTTTATGGCGGTCAGAATTCGCAAAAACGGTAGAATTTTTTGTGCAGCCATGCATCCCGCCGAGCCGGATGATATTTATATTGATGATAGTTTTCATTACATTTTATCAGTAGAAAAAAAGATTTTACGCACCGAACCGTGGGAAAAACATAAAATTAATGGCGAGTGGTGGTGGGCGGGTTTGGAACCAACGAACGTAGAAATTGAAGATTTTTATCTCACCGATTTATATTGCCTTAATCCTAAAACAGTGGAAAATAAGGAAAATGGATGAATTAATCCCCTGTTTTACTAGTCATTTCAGCTCCGGCCGGAGCATATTAACTCTGGACGAACCAGATGAAATTCAACATAACAGACCCAATTCCATATTCTCGATCGCGAAAAAATACAACTTAAAAAAGATATTCATTCGAGACAATACCTATTCGGGTTTCGTATCCGCTTACAAAAACACTCCCAAAGTCGCTGATCAGTTCGTTTGGGGTGTAAAAATGACCGTCTGTGAAGACGCCGCGCGGGACCCGAAAGAAACAGAAAACACCGAATCCTACGTTAGTTTATGGGCAGAAAATTCCGACGGTTGCAACGATTTAATAAAACTTTATTCCAATGCCATCAAGAACCGATTAGATTGGAATATCTTAAAAAAGTTTTACACTCGAAATATTATCGTTACAATCCCCTTTTTCGGCGGGTTCATTCACAATAATAATTTTAAAATGGGTAATTGTATCCCCGATTTTGGAGATATTCCCGTTTGGTTAGAAATTCAGGATAAAAAATTACCTTTCAATGAAACTTTAAAAAATTTGGTTGCTGATTTCGCGCGGAAAGAGAATTATCCTTTACTACCAATCCATTCAATTTATTATTACGCCCGCGCAGATTTCAAGGCTTATCAAGTCTTCAGAATTAACTCTACCCGCGCCGCTTTTAATATGGGCGACGATAAACAGTCAATTCGTAATCCCGGAATTGATTTTTTCTGTTCGGACGATTTCTCTTTTGAAGAGTATTGTCGTCAAGCAAATATCAAATATTTAGGTTAATATGTTGGGTAGTGATTTATTAAGATATAAGAAAATTAATGCGGTACTGGTGGATTACGAGACGGAGAGTCTCAATTGTATATCCGCCCGACCGTGGCAAGCATCGTGGTTGGTAATAGAAAATAATGAAATTGTAGAAAAAAACGATTATTTTCCTTGGTGGGATAACTTAAGTATTTCAACTAAAGCCGCTCAAGTGACTCGATTTGACTTTGAACATTACAAATCGAAATCAGTTCCGGCAGAGTTGGTTTTATCTAAAATTGAAAAATACCTTTACGATCCTAAATATTTATTCGTCGGATATAATAATTTGGGTTATGATTGTATGATTCATCAAGTTTTTCGGCGGCAGTTCGGTAAAGAACCGGATTACTCATTTATCCCCCGAACTTTAGATGTATTGTGTTTAGCTCGCTCGTTGAAGCTTAACATTCCTTACGATCCTAAAAGGAGTCTTTTAGCATGGCAATTTTCTTTATTAACTCAATACTCTCGTAAAATTAAATGTTCTTTAGGACAACTATCTAAAGACTTTAATATCGATGTAGAAGAATCTCAGTTACACAATGGAATTATAGATTGCCTGACAACTTGGAAGGTTTTTAAAGAGTTAATTAAAGAAGTAAATATATGATAGAGATTTGGAAGGACGTTGTTAGGTTTGAAGGCTTTTATCAAATATCTTCTTACGGGAACGTTCGTTCATTAGATAGAGTTGTAATACGCAGAGGTTTTCCAGCTAGACTAAAAGGACAAATACTAAAGTTTAATAATCATAGCGGAGGTTATCTCCAAATTCATTTAAAACAAAAAAGTATTGATTGTTGTTATTATGTTCATCGTCTTGTAGCGCAAGCTTTTATACCGAATCCTAAACAGCTTCCCGAAGTTCGCGCGGAAAATAGAAAAATTTAAGAATTTAAACATTGATATAAAATGAATTTCTCAGACCAATTTACTAAATACGAAATCAAAAACTTCGGTTTAGTTCGTCTCCCCGAGATCAAAATTTCGGACGAACAAAAGAAAGCGGTGGGATTGGACCGGTCCGCTTCTAATTATT
>Ga0196964_10000488_pt1 | contig 24096 bp, 28 predicted proteins | sample S1_10metaG_FD_148615 | JGI IMG/M metagenome (GOLD analysis project Ga0196964, IMG submission 148615) | Soil microbial communities from Anza Borrego desert, Southern California, United States - S1_10 | ecosystem: Environmental > Terrestrial > Soil > Desert | place: USA: California | collected... | reverse complement strand
AATACGACACTCGAGACATGGAAGAAAGCTATTCCGGCGAAGTACTACAGGGTTAATGAGCAAAAGAAAAAGATTTACATCCAAATGACAGGCTCCGTCATCGACTACGGCGGCCTTGACGATCCCTTGGTGGTCCAGTCCCTTAACTCCGCCGAATACGGGGCTATTGGTTGCGACCAGGCCGAGGAGATCGATAAAGACTCGTTCTCGATGATGCGCGGAACCCTAAGACATCGCCTTCCCGACGGCTCGGAGCCTTCCTACAAGGTCCGGCTCACGGCGAACCCGGCCCAGTGCTGGCTTAAAAACGACTTCATCCTCTCCCCTAAAAACGGCTTTAGGTATATTCCGGCGCTACCCACGGATAACCCCTATCTCCCCAAGGGCTATGTCGATAACCTCGCGGAAGCCTTCTCCCACCGCCCTGCCCTGCTCCAAGCCTATCTACACGGCTCTTGGGATGATTTGGCGGGGCACGACATCTGCATCCAGCAGCCATGGATCACCAAAGCCATTGGTAAACAGGTGTCTGGTAATGCGGTTAAGCGGGTGGTTGTGAACGACCCGGCAAGATTCGGCGACGACGAGAACGTAATCTACGTCATGGAGTGGAATGGGCGGCACTATTACAAGACAAACGAGCAGATCTTAGAGCATAAGTCCCTCATGGACACCGCCGGTAGACTCGCCTCCCTACGCAAAAGGCACGGTGCCAATCTCATTGCGGTGGATTCTATTGGCATGGGTGCCGGAATTGTGGATGCGCTGAATGAACTTAAAGAACCCGTTCTCTCTATTAACTCCTCGGAGAAGCCGACGGTTGAGACGCTTCACAAAAAATATTTCAATCTAAGATCCCAGTTATGGCTTACCGCCGGTGAGAAGTTCGCAAAGGGCGAGGTCGCGCTGGATGACGATGTGACTCTCCACGGGCAGCTTGGATCGGTCAAATTTGAGTACCAATCGAACGGAAGAATGAAAGTTGAAGCGAAAGACGAGATTAAGAAGCGCCTGGGTCAGAGCCCCGATAGAGCCGATTGTTTCATCATGGGCCTTTATGCTCTCGACCAGGCGACGCGTTTAGACGAAAAAGAAGTCTTTGATGCAGAAAACGACCGCGTTGGATACGGCACTCGGATGGATCAAGACATGGGGTATGTGAGCGCGGGCGAGGATTATTCGGGATATTCACTTTAAAAATACTGAAAGGGATTAAAAATGGCCGGAAAAAATGTGAAATGCACGGATGAAAGCGGCGAATATAACTATAACGCGGTTAAAAAATCCGCTGGCTCCTCAAAAAATACCGAAGGCATGGAAACCAACTACTCGATCCCGGGTAAGGACATGAAGGGCAAGAAGTAAGGAAACCCAATGGGCCCAGAGCACCCCGAAGCACTCGATAATATAAACGCACTGAAGGTCTCGGACGAGCTCCGGGACTTCGTGACGTCTATTGATAAAGACATCCAGGAGTCCCGCACGGATCGGGCCGACTGGGAGAATCGCCAGGATGAATACACCCGTAAACGCTACGGCATCCGTACAAAGAAGTCCTTCCCTTGGGTGGGTGCGGCGAACTTCGTCCTCCCCCAGATTGACTCAGACATCAATCGCCTAAAACCCGCCTACGTGAACTTGGCTCAGGTTATTCCGATTGTGACGTTTGAGCCCTTCGGTCCCGAGGACGTAGACCCCGCCAGAAAGCGGGAGTACCTGTTTGACTGGCGCATGAGAAATGAAGTGAAGTTCCAAAGAGAATATTTGTTAGGTGTGGATTATGCGCTTCAACGCGGCTTTACGCTCTTTAAGATTACTTGGAAATTCCAGACGCGCAAATACACGAAATATTTGGATCTATCCGAGCTTGACCAAGAAGTGCTTGAAGCGATCTTTATGCCCGAAGTCACCGACGAGATTCTATTTCAAATCATCGCAGAGTCGATGAAGCCGGATCTGACTTTCGAGGAAAACGTAAAGGCGATTAAAGACGCTATCACGGAGTTTCGCGAAGGTAAGACGAAGTTCGAGTTTGAGTTTGTTGAGAAAGCCGAAAACAGGCCAGAAGTGAAAGCTTGCGATCCAAGGCAAGACGTCACTTTCCCCGTCGGCACCACCGACATCCAGAACGCGCACTTCATCGATTATCGTTACTGGGTTTCTAAGAACGATGTAAAGATCGCGATGCAGGATGAGAAGTTTGAAAAGTTTGATGACGATGAAATTGACTCCTGGGGCACTCGTAGCTACCAGCTGACAACTGCGGACCACCTTAAAAGCATACGGGACGGCGTAACTACGCAAAAGAGACATGACGACCTGATTTTATTGCATGAGGTGTGCACGTGGTACGACATAAACGGAGACGGCATCAACGAGCGGGTTATTATCACCTACCCCGATACGAACCCGAGCGCCGTTCTCCGTTTCATCGAAGTCCCCTACGATCACGGTATGTTCCCTTACGTCGTGGTGCGCCGCGAGATTAACGACGCGGAAATCATGGCGTCTCGTGGAATCCCTGCGATTGACGATGACTTCCAAACCGGTATCTCTACCCTCTTTAATCAGGACATCGACTCGGGAACCATCTCAACAACCCCGACGGTTGTGGCCCGTAAGAACTCGGTGAAGAATCTTCGCAACCTTCGTTACGTCCCCGGCCAAGTGGTTGAGACGGAAAACGGCACCGGAGATTATCAGGTTGTCCAAAACCAGAATCTCGGTCAGGGTGGCCGGTTTAACTCCATGCAATATCTGAAAGCATGGGCAAACGATCGAATCGGAAATCTCACCGCTGCCATCTCCCAGTCGAACAACATGCCGGGAGCCGGACAGAAGGGTGAGAAAACTGCACGCGAAGTCGCAACGATTGAATCAAGCTCTACGCAGCTTCAGGCGATGGATCTGTTTGTTTGGCAGCTTCAAATGGCCGATGTCTATTACCAGATCGACGCACTCTACGAGCAGTTCGGAGACGAAGATCAAATGATTATGATGACGGGCCAAAAGCCGGAGCGCATCTCTCGCCAAGAGATTCAGGGCCGATTCAATATGGTCCCGAACGGACGTCTTGATAACTCTAATCCAGGTCTTCGCGCACAAAAGATCTTTGGGCTCTTACAGCTTTTCATTAACGATCCAGATTTTAAAGGCTCGGAGCTTAAGAAGATCTACGTGAACGAAATCGACCCGAGACTCGCCGGACGCATCATGCTTACCGAAGAAGAGAAGGCCATGCAAGCGCAAATGATGGCGCAGCAGCAAGCGGTTATGGAAGCCTCAGAGCTCCAGAAGCAACTCGGGGTTCGTAAGATTTCTGATTCACTCGAACTCGAAAAAGAACAAAAACTCGCAATCATCCAAGGAAAGAAATATGCCGACGGGTAGGAAACGCGGGCGCCCCAGAAAAGGCGAAGAAGTAAGAACGAACAAACACCTTAAAACTATTGAGGAGCGTTTGCTTCTTTGTGCGAAAGGCGACCACGATTCCACTGTCTACATTGGAGAACTCGTTGAACGCTGTCTTACCGGCGAGATCGGAGCCGTTTTAAAAGCTCTGACAGCTGGTAGGACAGCAATCGAGATTCAGAGAAACAGGGACAACAAGCTTTCTGCGGAACGTGTGTTAGGACGGATTGAAATGGCGGATCTTTTGTGGAACGACTTGGAACAATACGTCGCGGATAAAGACGCCCTCTTACAACCGCTGAAGGAAGTGAAGCCTTCGTATGAAACGGTGAGCGAAGGCACACCCCAAGCAGCGGAACAAAATTTTAGCTACACGACTTAAAAGATTTAAAACGACTTAAAAGATTTAAAGTTTCCGACTGATCATCGGGAACTCCTCGACAACTAAATAGAAGACCCTAGCTAGGGTGGGAAGCGGACGCACAGCGTCTCGTAACCCACCCTTTTTCTTTGGTTGTCGAGGGCCAAGATTCGAGGACACGTCCCCAAAGACGCAAAACTTGAGAGTGTCGCAACACTTAAAACTGCGCAACTGTCCACGAACCCGGCTCGCCAGGGATTTAGGCGTGAGAAGAGAGAGATGAAATGTCAGAAGGCGTCAAAGAAGTCAAATTGAGCGATTCAGAAAAACAACAACTCGCACAGGATCAGAAAGGTCGTGAGGAATCTTTCGCTAAAGATCTCATCAAGACCTTTGACTTACCCACTTCTATCGCGGATGCGGTGGATGACAAATTGGCCGACTCGAACGATGAGCCGGTAGTCGAAGAAACGGACGCTACGGAGACCGAAGAGACCGAGATAAGCGAATCGGAAACGACGGAAACCAAATCCGAAGAGACAGAAACGGAAGAGAAAGAAGACGAGGACTTGGTTCCGAAGTCCAAAGTTCAAAAGCGAATTGATGAGCTGACAAGAAAATCAAAGCAGCTGGAAGCTGAACTTGAGCGCTTGAGGTCAGAGCGTGAGGCTAAAGTTGAGAAGCAAGACGATGATATCTCGAAACTTGAAAAGATGTCAGAGAACGAACTTCATTCTTTGAAGAAGAAAGTCGCGCTCGCCATTCGCAGAGAACAGGACGACACCAAGGCCGAACAGCTTCTAGAGCTTGAGGAGAAGATCAATCGAACGATTGAGTCGGCTCCCCAACGCTTTCAAAGGCAACAGGTCGAGCGGTTTCAATCGGCGGTTAATGCCTCAGAGTTCGCGCACGATGAGAAGGCGGCAAAAATTCTTTTTGATAGCGCCAATCAAATCTACTCACAGGTGCCGGAACTTCAGAAAAGCGTGGACGGACAGGCCCGCGCTTGGCAGCTCGCAGAGAAATACTACCGTGAAATGTCAAAGCTTTCCGTGGGTAAGTCAGAGGTTAATGAGCTTAAGCAGAAGGTTAACTCGATGAAGAAGAAAGTTTCCCTCGATACCGCCGTTCAAAAAGGCAACGCCTCACTCGGTGAGGAAGCCAAGCTTTACAACAAAGCTAAGTCCGGCACATTCGATGACAAGCAATCATTCTTCAAGAAGCGCCTCAATACCGATGCTCTGATTCCTGACGAATTCAAGCAAAGGTAAAAAATAAATGCCCTCTACACAAGTCAATACATACTTCGCGAAGGGTATCCGCGAAGGTCTTACGAACCAAGTTGCCGAGCTTTTCGCGGATGAAGTTCCTTTTTTCGCGATGGCGAAGAAAGAGAAAGCTGGCACCGTTAAGCATGAATGGCAAGCCGACACCCTCGCCTCCGCCGCTACTACGGCTGTGGTTGAAGGTGCGTCTATTAGCTACACGCAGCCCGCAACCCGCACTCGCCACCAGAACTACTGCCACATCCGTCTCCGTAACTGGGACGTGACGTTCACGCAGATGGCGGTGGAAGTGGCCGGTATCTCGGATTCGGTCGCGCGTGAAGTTATGAAGGCGATGAAAGCCCTCCTTCTCGACTACGACAAAATCTTCCTGAACACGGGTAACTCCGGTGCAGGTGCGACAGCGTCTGGCCGTAAAGCGAAGGGTATCCAGAAGGCTATCATCACCAACACCGCTGTTGGTACTGGCGCTGGTAACTCGGCGAACATCCAGCTCACCGAAGATAACGTTAACGTTCTTCTTCGTAAGATCTGGGCCCAAGGTGGCGATCCCCGCGCGCTCTTCTGCGGCGGTCACCAGAAAATGGTCATCTCGAAGAAATTCACGGCCAAGACTGGTTTTACTTGGAATGTGGAAGCTTCGGCTCGCACGGCCATCGCGAACGTTAATAAGTACGAAGGTTCCTTTGGAACGCTCGACATCATCCCCGACCGTCAGCACATGACGCGCCGCATCACGATTGTGACGCCGGATCTCGTCCGCGTTGCGGTTCTTCGTGACATTCAGCAGTACAAGGGTGCTGCTACGGCTTCGTCCGTCAAGGGTTGGGTCGAAGCGGAAATGACGCTCAACTGGGGCAACGAGAAGGCTCACGCCAAACACTCGTACCTTAAAAGTGGAGGCACAATTTCGTAGAAGTTATTTATTTTCAATAACTTACGAAATTACAGTCCAATGAGTAAAGTCTTAGAGCAGTGGGGGCACCTGGGAACGACAGAATACACGTGTTCTCATTGCTCTAAGACCTTCCTCGTTGTTACTTGCTTTGATAAGAAGAAGCCGAAGACGGGAAAAAGATTCTGCTCTAAGCGCTGTTGGTATGACTACAAATCTGCAAACAAGATTACTTGGAATGCGGGACTCACAAAAGAAACGGATGCCCGCTTGAATTATCACAGGCCCACAGCAGTTAAAAAAGGCCAAAGACTCTCCCCTAAAACAGAATTTACGAGAGAACGTTGCTCTGGGGCCAACAGCCCCACCTGGAAAGGTGGAGTCACACCAAAGAATACGCTGATTCGCCAATCCGCAGAATACAAAGCTTGGCGTAAAAAGGTTTTTGAAAGGGACGATTACACTTGTCAGCTCTGCGGTGTGCGCGGCGAAAAGCTTCACGCGGACCACATTAAGCCTTTCGCCTCTCATCCTGAGCTTAGATTCGAGCTGTCCAATGGTCGCGCACTCTGCATCCCATGTCATAGAGCAACCCCAACTTTCTTGAAACGAAACGACCTGATAGCCGCATGAGCGAAATCATATTAAACGTCCCACTGATGGAACAGATCCGGCAGGAAGCGGCCCGCCGTGTTGTAAAGCACGGAAAGTATCGCGGTGTCGGAACGTTCATGGACCAACTCGTCGAAGTGAGCCTTGTCGTTTGGCTTGAGTTTATGCCGAAGATTTTTGATGAAGTTCGTCGCGTGAATTACGAAAAGATGAAGCTCCTTCAAGAGATCGGAAACAAAGGTAAGTTCACCGACTCTTACGGCTGGTCTGAAAATCGTGAGTTTAAGTTCGAGTACGAGTACACGCCAGAGCTTTATTTCTTCATCACCTCTTACGTCTACGCCGACTTTTTTAGTAGCGCGAATAAAAAAGTTTATCGACGTTTTATGAAAAAGCTAATGGCCGGAAACGACGCCATCGAAACAATTATGTGGGCTAAGAAAATCTACGGCTCTAACCAGCAAAAAGAGATTGTGACCACCAGCTAATGGGACAAACCATTCGCGAGCTTTCGACAAAGGAAGTTAAATCCGAAACTATTTTCAACTCTCGTTTCGTTGTCGAGTGCTGCGAGAAAGTCCACGTGCACTATCGGAATCTCCGCATTCTTCTCTCCCCCACAGACTGGGTGCAGATGGCGAAGGGAATGGCCGACTCTCTCAAGCGGTGGGAAGCCCAAGGCTCACCCGCACCCAAAGAAGGTCTACATATCGAGCTCTGCCGGAAAGTGGTCGCTACCGAAGCCCAAGACAAAAACAAAATCCGCATCAACCTGAATAGGAATCTCTACGCCAAGCATGAAGGTCAAATCTTTGCGGAAGGCGCAAACCTTACTGAGCCTGAGTATATACACCTTAAGATACGGGATCTTCGTATAGAGCTAACGACAGACGAGTTTAATGCCTTAGCCGAAGCAGTCATAGAAGCGAAAGGAAAACTCGATGTCTGATCCCCGCCTTGAGAAAGCACCCCGTGAAGGAATCGCGGTCCTCGTCCCCTGCTATAAACGCCCCGAATATACCAAGCTTTGTATCGAGGCTTTAGAGAAAGCCCAGGATTACAAAAACACTCTTTTCTACCTCGTCAATGATGGCTCGCCTGATGAGACAAAAGATATTTTAGATAAAGCCAAATTCAAGTGGAAGCACGTACATTCTAACCCCAACCCATCTGGACTCAGGAACGTCATCATCCATTTCTTCCAGTTAGCCCAGAACTTTAAGTACATCGTGAAGGTGGACAATGATTGCGCTGTTCCTAAGAATTGGCTTACTCGCATTACAACTCTCCTTGATTCTGGTCACGTGGATATTCTTAGTCCTAATGTACACCCTTCTAATGCTGCCTTTACGTACGGGTCGGAAGATAAAGAGGGCCGTGGATTTCGTCCTTCTAAAACTGTGGGTGGGCTCTGGGCGATGCGAGCGGACCTCATCGAAGACATCCACTTCGAGCCGTTCTCTGTAAACGGAATCCGAGGCGCTTTCCAGCTCTTAAACCAAATCATTGTCGAAAAAGAACCGCGTGTTGGTTGGGTGCCGGACGTCATCGTAGAAGACCTGGGCCACCACTCGGGCGCACACCCAGACCACATCAAATCCCAAGAGCACTTAGAGTACAGCGTCGAAGTCGGAAGGAAAATTTCATGGGCCTGATCTTTAGAAATGACGATGTCAATATGAACTCCGACTTCATTGAAATGGACGAGATGTACCGCATGATCCGTAAGTCCTTCCCCACTTCCGAAATCTGGTCGTGCGTAACAATCTTTAGTCGCGGGAACGCAAAGGGCACCGTTTATCCAACCGTCCCTTTTAAAGACAAGCCTTTTAATTATTTCTTAGAGGTAGACCGTGTGTGCGATCAATACCGCGCACCCGATTATGTAAAGGTGGTCTCTCACGGTCTCTGGCACCTAAACCACTCAAAAATTAACCCTGAGTTGCAAGAAGCCTCAATCGTCACCTCTTGCAATCTCTTAGACACGGCCACCTTCGTCCCCCCTTTCAACGCCTGGAATAAAGACACGGACAAGATTTGCAAGAAACACGACATTGAGCTTGTGAAGTTTGAGGACGGCTGGAAGAGCCTTGAGCATAACGCTTTCGATCCTAGGCACAAGAAGTGGTACTTCCACAGCTGGAACTTCAACCCGGAAAAGCTCGCAAAACAACTGAATGTCAAAAACTGCAAGTAGCTATGACTCTTATATCGAAACTCTTTTTATCGTCCTCGGCGCACTCAAGCCCAAAAAGGTGCTTGAGTTCGGGACTGGCAAATCAACGGAACTTCTCGCGCACTACCCTAGCGTCGAAAGCCTCACAAGCGTTGAACACGATATTTACTACTACCGAAAGATCTTGGTCACGGATTTGCCAAAGACAGACATCGTTTATGAACCCAATCTTGACGAGTATTGCCGGGTGGGACTTCCGGGCGGCTATGACTTTGTTTTCGTGGATGGGCGCGAGCGCTCCCGATGCCTACTAAACATAAAAGAAAGCCTAAACCCAAGACACGCCGTCCTTATCCACGACGCGGAGCGCGAACAGTACCAGGAAGCCATAAAGACTTACACACATATTTTTTGGACCGATGGCGGGAGTACGGCCACTCTGACAAATGACGACACAACCGCAACCATTCTTAGCCAAGTATTACCAGCCTGTCCCGTTTCCTGAATATGCGGACATTAAATGCTCGCGGAGCGATTGCGAGGACCGTTACCAGGCGATTAAGGCGTACATGATTATTCCCGGGAGAACTCTTGTCGATATCGGGTGCGCGAATGGCTACTTCGGGTTTCGTTTCATTCAGGACGGCGGCGCATCGGTTCGTGGAGTTGATACCGACCGTGAGCGCGTGGATTTCGTGAATGAGCTCGCACAACAGAAAAAAATTAACTTTAATTGCGATACCTATGTTGCGGGTTACGCCAATTTCGATTACGGAATCTTCCTGGACACGATCTATCACGACAGAGTTTCTGAGCAGTATCTCGACTATTTGAAGGAAAACTGCAAAACGGTGTTTGTCTCTCCGTCAGGTCAGGGCGGTGTCTACAACGAGCGCCTGAAGCAAGACCTTCTTAAACGCTTTAGCTACGCGATGCCTATATACCAGGGATTCGAGAGTCGGGTGATCTACAAATGCGGATAGAGGCTTAAGGTGAAAGAAGGCGTGATTGAGACGTTTAACGGAATCGAGATTCGTCGGCATATGGGATTACGGCCTGGTTCGGGTTGGGTTGAGGCGGGCGATATGAAAACCGGCTTCAAGATTAGGACATTCGACAAAATGATATCCCCCGCCGAAGCCCTAATGAGACTCAAAGAGGACATAAGTAAATGAGAATTTCGATCCACCAACCCAATCTTTGTCCTCACTTCGGCTTCTTTTACAAGATGTCTCAGTCCGATGTCATGGTGATGCTGACCCAAGTTCAGTTTGAAAAGAACGGCTACCAAAACCGTTACTTCCTCCAAGGCAAACAGAAGTGGGTCACGAAACCCGTATGTAGCGGACTTGAGCCTATTCACGCCAAGCACTACATCGACGGTGAGAACCTGGCCGATCTAAACATTCAGTTTATTGACTGGGCGCGTCGAGTTCTCAGTATCAAGACGCAAATCGTGATGGATGTTGCATCCAATAACCGCTCCACACAAAGGCTGATAGATAACCTGAATTTTTATGGTGGCACGGTCTACATCACGAATCCTTCAGCCAAGGACAAGTACCTAGATGAGCAAATGATTCGGGATGCCGGAATAGATATTGAATACTCGGATTGTCCGAACGCAAAGCTAAACATTTTAGAGATGTTTGAGACGTTTGGAATTGATGGAACGAAGAAACAGCTCTGGAAACCCAAGAAGGTTGCCGTTGAATAACCTAAAGCAATTCTTTAGCTACATGAATGACATCTCCTTCAAGTACGTCGTTCTTAGGAACTTCGACAATCTGCCATATGACATCCAGCTCGGAGACCACTCGGACCTGGATCTTTTGGTATACGACTATCAGCACTTCATGGAGATTTTCCCCCAGGCCAAGCCAGAGTTCCCCTACCCGCGTGTGCGCACGAAGATCCCAATTGGGGACTCTTACATCTATCTTGATGTGCGCCATGTGGGAGATGACTATTACCCAGAGGAATTTGAGCGCGCAATTTTAGAAACACGTGAACTCAATCCGCGTGGGTTCTACACACCAGACGCCGTTCACCACAGGGTCGCGCTCGCTTATCACGCAGTGCATCACAAGAACGGAATCTCAAAAGACTACAGGCGCTGGCTCGGAGATTCAAAAGTTCAAGACCTTCTGGATGCACTTCAAATGTCAAGTGTGGGTTGGGTGCCCCCTAAAGACACGACAGTTGGAAGGTTTAACGGCTATTGGAAGGGCGCTACTTCCATCATCGAAAAGCAAGACGGTAAGGTGATAAAGCGTCAAACCGGATATCTTTCTTACCCGCTCATAAAAAATGAGTGGGAGATTCTTTCTAGTACTAAATCAGAGCACTTTCCGCAGGTTTATTCCTATGACGAAAACTCTATCACGATTGAAGATTGCGGCGCACATCTAGACTCCACCAACATCCCGGAGAACTGGAAAGAACAGCTTTCAAATATCCTCTCGGAACTAAAGAAGAATGACTTAATCCATCGCGACATCAAGCTCGACAACCTCATGGTGAAAGACGGGGTTATTAAACTGATTGATTTCGGATGGGCAAAGAAAAAGGACGCCGAAGAGGAAAAAGAACCCCCTGCTTGTCTTGGGTATCCACATAAGCCGTCTTACGGTTTTGACGATGCCTACAGCATGAGAGCTGTGTCTAAACAGATCGACTACATCCTGGAGGAATCGTTGGTATGAGTGATATGAAGATTTTGGCAATCACAAGAGATAACACGGCCTGTAACTTCTACCGGATTTTACAGCCATTATCCAAGATGGACGAGCAAGACCTTGCCAAAGTCCAGTTTATCGACGAGAAGAACCTCGGGGATGAACGCGCTACCAACGCCGTACTCTGGGCTGATTTGATCGTCTTTCAGCGACCGGCCACCGAAGCATGGTTTCAGTTTATTAAGACGTGCCGCAAATACGGAAAAGTTGTCGTCTCGGACTATGACGATGACCCATTCAACACGTCCCCGCTTAACCCCTATTACCAGTATGTCGGAACTGAAGAAGTTATTTGGCAATGGGCAGACGGTACGAAAGAGATGCTTTGGTCTGAAGACATGGTTTCTCCCACCGGCCAAAGAATCTTCAATATCGAGCGCAATATCAATCACCGCGATATGTTCCGTCTTAACTTTAAGAAGTCGGACCTTGTGACTTGCACGACCGAGAACCTACGCACAGAGTTCCTGAAGATCAACCCAAGCGTCGCAGTGCTACCCAACGTCATTGACCCCGCCTTCTTCCCGAGCGGACAAGAGCTGGTTAAAAAGGAAGTCCGAATCGGTTGGCAGGGCGGGTGCTCGCACTACGAAGACCTTTACATGATTAAGGACGCGGTCAAGGAAATCACCGACAAGTATAACAACGTAAAGTTCGTGTTCTTTGGGGATATGCGCTTTCAGGGACTCTTCTCTAAGTGCAATCCAAAGAAACTAGAGTGGAATCCGTGGGTCTCGCACAACTGCTATCCCTACAAACTCACTCTTATGAATATCGACATTGGTTTGTGCCCGCTTGTCGATAACCAGTTTAACCGCAATAAATCCGCAATTAAGTGGATGGAGTATTCGATGGTGGGTGCGGCAACCATCGCCTCTGACATTCCACCCTACTCTCCCGTTATTGAGCAGGGACGCGATGGGTTTTTGGTTCCCGGTGAGGAAAAGACTCTCTGGGTCGAGGCCATCGAGGAGCTGATTGAAAACGAGTCTTTACGAAATCACTTGGCGCAAAACGCCAAGGAAAAGGTCTTAGAGCATCACAACGCTGACAAGTCCGCGCACCTATGGGCAGAAGCTTACAACAAAGTCTTAAAGGGCGGCTTAATCACCGCTTAGAGGAATAACAATGGCATACGTGTTCTCAGATCAATTATCCAAGCTTTCCGTTCTCCTCGGGGACAGCAACACCGGGTCGGACGACGCTTGGCCTTTAGCAACCAGAAAGAAAGAGATTAACCGAGGGGAACTTGCTTTCGCTCGGGACTCAAAGAGCATCAAAGAATACGCAACAGGTACGGTGGCGAGCGGTCAAATTGCCATGCCTTCCGATTGGCTTGAAACCTTCTCACTGATTGTTGGCGACCGAATCTTGGGCCCCGACCGTGAAATCTCCATACGTGATTACGAGCGCTACTACAACTACTCGGGCACACCCCCTTATTACTATTACTGGGAGTTCTCGGGCACCCGCTACATCAAGTTCTTTGGAAGCGCAAATGGCTCCACCTACAAACTCTATTACTTCAAGCGCCCGACGACAGAGCTTTCGAGCGACAGCGATACCTCCATTATCCCGGAAGAGTACCGTGAAGCCTCGGTCTACTACGCTGCTGCCGAGCTCTTACAGCAAGCCGGAAAAATGCAGCTTGCCAACCAATATCGAGAAGTGTACGTGGGCTATGTCCGTAAGGCTCAAATGGAAGCCGAGAAACATTACGTGGATAAGCAATACGCCAATCCCGACCTCAATATTATCGGGTCCGCAGACCAAGACTTCCAAGGTGGAGGCTGGCAATAAGTGGGCCTTCCTAATCGTAGAGTCCTAGACACCGCAGACGCACAAGAGCTCGCACTCGAAATCCTTTCTTTCTCGGGTGGTGAAAACACCATTTCCGAAGACCAGGCGATGAAGATTAGCGAGGCGCGCACATGCGAAAACTGGGAAGCGATTTCTCTTGGCGGAATGCAAAGGGCGAAGGGCTTTAACGAGGTTGCCGATGGGGGTGTGACTTACTCAGCGGCCCCAGACCTCTTGATTCAACACAAAGACTCCGGGGGTACGGCAACCTACGGAGTCATCGCCACAGACCTCGTCATTAAGTCGGGAGCTAATATCGCCCAGGAGAATGCCGCAGCCTTTACAGCGGGTGTTCTCTGTCATGGTGTTTCTGCGGGTGGCGCACTGTGGATTACAAATGCAACCGACAATCTAAAAAGAAAGACAGTGGGTGCCGCAATCGCATCAGCCACCGGCCAACCTTCCGAAGCTTGCGCGCGCATCTATAACCATAAGAACAGACTTATAGCCGAAGGTGCGGCCACGACAGCAAACCGTGTCTATGGCTCAAGGACAGGCTCGGGAAACTGGAATAACGCAAATACGTGGTCCTTGTCGAACGATGCTTGGAGCATTGATCTACCTTCTGACACTCGTGGTTGCGTCCCCAACTTCCCCTCGGGAAATGAAATTCTAGTTTTCACGGAGGGCGAAACATACGCTCTCTCTAACTTCCCCAACACCTCGTACCGGCCAGTTAGTACTCAAAGCCGTGGTTGCGGCGCGCCGTACTCCATCGCACTCGGTGATGAGGGGGTTTACTTCGTCTCTCGTAGGCCGACTCTCGGCGTGTTCCTCTTTGACGGTGTGAATTTCCAAGAACTGACACAATTCAATAAAGACGTTTTCGTAGACAAGATTAACTTCTCGGGTCGAATCTTCGGAATTTATAAGAACAGAAAATATTACCTATTTTATAACGAAACGAACTCCGGCGTTTCGTACCCCAATCGCTTGAGAATCTTTGATGCTCAGTTTGGCCGTTGGATGAATCGCCCGGTCAACTCTTCGCTTGCCGACAACTTCGGTTATCCGGCCATCCTGAAATACTCAAGCAACGAACTCTACGCCGCATCGAGCCGTAAGGACAAAATCTACGAACTCGAAACCGAGGATAACAGCGACGAGGGCACTGAGACTCAAGCGGTTTATGAAACGAAGGTTTTTAGTTCGAGAGATTTTAACGTGGCAAGCGGCGGGGCTTTTCCGATTGACGATGTGAAGATGAAGCTCCTTACAGCCACTATCACCTATTCAGGTACTACCGGAGCTATTGGAATCCTCTGGTCCGCAGATCGCGGGCTCCACTCGGGATCTAAGTCCATCAGCCTTACATCGAGCGGCGCAAACCTGAATACAGAATTTACAGTGAATACCTCTTACGTAGTTACAACACCAGCAGATCGCACGAAAACAATCACCTTCCCGAACGACGCAGTTGGAAGGCGATTTCAGTTTACGTTTACTCAGAACGGCACCAGCACCAGACCCAAGATTAAGAAAATCAAGATTAACGCAGTGGCTCAAGATGAGGCTTAACTAAATGGCATTCCCTTCGGATTTAACGCGCACCAAAAACTGGGGGACGGAGATTCTGACTGACTCCGACCTGGAAGGACAATTTGATCTGATTATTAACTGGGTCATGGCATCCAATCACTCGACCACAGGTCACACCCATGACGGCACCTCTAACCAGGGTCCAAAGATCCCCGTTACCAACCTGACTGTTGGCTCCCAAGCACTCGGAGACTTGATCTACGCTTCAAGTTCATCCGCCTGGACTCGGGTTGCCGGGAATACGACCGCAACCAAAAAGTTTCTTGCTCAGACCGGAGACGGCTCGGCTTCTGCTGCTCCTTCTTGGGCAACCATTGTAGCCGGAGACCTTCCTACGCTCTCAGCGTCCAACCTCCCGAACGGAGCCTCTGTTCAGACGGTGAACACAATCACGGGTGCGGTTTCAACAGGCTCCACCGCTATTCCTGATGACGACACAATTCCGCAAAACACCGAAGGCGATCAGGTGATGAGTCTTGCGATCACCCCGAACGCTACGACAAATAAATTAAAGATTGATGTTGTTGTCCACGCACAAAACGGTGGCGGTTCGGTTATTACTGCGGCCTTATTTCAAGACTCCACAGCGAACGCTCTGGCAGTTGGCGCACAGCAAAACGGTGGTGGAAACGCGATGCAGCCGATCTGCTTCACCCACTATATGACCGCCAGCACGACTTCTGCAACCACCTTTAAAGTCCGTATCGGTGGTACTGCCGGAACAACGACGTTCAACGGGTCTGCGAGCTCACGTAAATTCGGTGGGGTGCTCGCCTCCTCCATCACGATCACAGAGATTAAGTCTGCCTAATGGCTGCTGACGGGTTCGTAGAACTTACTGTCGAGAAACTACAAACACCAGCGGGCGTTGCTGAGCTGAATCGGATGCTTCTTTTCCTATTCAACACAATCGCCGGGGACGGGGTGAACCAGAAGGTTTATTCCGGGTACGGTTCCCCTCTTAACGTGGTTGTGGCTGACATTGGAAGCTTATATCTCCGACTCGATGGCGGAGCGTCTACCTCGCTTTACGTCAAAGAAAGTGGTGCTGGTGCTGCGACGGGTTGGGTTGCGAAATAGTGAATAAATTACAGCTCCTACTCAAATGCACTGGAATGGTTCTTAAGAGCGGCGTGTGCCCGGAGACGCCGGTGGCTGACTGGCCCAAGCTCATTATGTTCGCACACTCAAAAGGCTACTTGTACGTCTCTAAGGATACCGAGTCGTTCGTGTGCGCGTACCGCATACCAGAATTTACAGACAACGTTGTTAAGGAAATGCCCGAGAAAGAGAGCGGAGACATACTTTTTATTGCCTGGGCTGCCTCTAACTCTACCAAGAAGACAAGCCTTCTAAGAATGCTTAGAAGCTATTTAAAAGAAAACCAAATAAAAGAAATTATCTATCTTCGCCAAGACAGAAACGGCGAGCTAAAAAGAATTCAAATCAAGGAGTTGGTACATGAGTAAGAATAAGGCACCATCGATGCCTTCTACACCAAGCATGTTCATAGACCCGACAGTGGGTCTCTCGACAAACTCGTTGTATAACACAGGCGCACGACTGACATCAGGAGATATCAGTAACCTCCCCACTTACCTTCAGGACACCGTAAACACGAATCCAGAAGTAACGAGGCTCACACTCCAAGGCTTACAGGCACAGCTAGAACCTGAGCTTCGCAGAACACGGGCCGATGTCGTGAATCAACTCGAGGCCAATAATCAGTTAACAGGCTCTACCACAGCTTCCGCACTCGGGAACATCCAATCGGACTATGAATCCAGATTGGTAGCTGCTGGCGCTGAAGCGGGTCTTAACGACATTAATCGCGCTTTCGCTAATCGTGTCAGCCTCTTCGGAACCGGGTTAAACGCCATCCAAGCGGCGGGCACACAAGCTCTCGGCAACCAAAGCCAAGTTAATAGCTTCAACCTAGATAACTACCAGAACCAAGTCGCTAAAGTCCTGGGTGAACAGAAACAGAATAAAGGCGGTCTCACTGGCGCACTCACTGGCGGACTCGGTGGAGCAATGGCTGGATCGATGCTTGGTCCTATGGGAATGATCGCTGGTGGCCTCGGTGGTGCTGCCGCTGGTGGCTTTGGCGCACCAGGCACGGGCGGACAGATTCTCGGAGCCGGTTCGATGGTCCAAGGAATGAGGGGTCTTGGTCAAGGCTTTATGACATCAACACAATCAAATCCAATGATACAGACCGCCTCAAATTCTTCTTCTGTGTTTGGCGGAGAATCGATAATGGCGCCTGCTTCTGGTGGCGGCGGTCTTGTTGGTTCCCTGGGAAAACAGGGTGGATATTGGCCTAACGCCTTGGGAGGTTTCTAATGAGCGTTCTTGAATCGGTGCTGAATTATAAAAGGCAGCGCGAAGCTGAGGCGGCTGCCGATCTTCAAGCCATACCTAGTGCCATTAATCAATTTGTTACAGCTCGTCAACAGGCTCAAAAATCCGCTCTTGAGACGATGCTGGCGCAATCAACAATTGCTAAAAATAATGCGGATATTTTGCAATCTCAAAACCAAAGCTCTCTTCTGAACATATTTATGTCTGGGGCAAATGGTGGGGCTGGCAATGGCATTGTTGTGCCGGAAGCAACCATTGGTGGTTTCAAGCTTGTAAACCCCGCTGTAAGTCAAAAACTGCAAGAATCTGAACTTAACCAGAAAAATCTTGCCGAGGCTAGAAAAACTTTGGACGAGTACTCGTCTACAGCAAGCGAAGCCTTAACTGCACTCGACAAAATCGAGGAAAAGGCTCTGGCCCTCCCCTCCTACGAGCGCGGGTTTGGTAAACAGTTGTTGGCGCGAGGTGATGCTTTCAGTAAGAAATTTTCCAAGGATAAATCAGTTGTTGAATTTACAGGATCTCTATCACAAGAGCTTGCTCCATTAGCTAGAAAACTTGCCGAAGAAAAGGGCCCGCTGACGAATAAAGACATAGACAGGATTGTTGAGGGTCTTGGGGGCGATCTAACCACGCCGACTGAGGATAAAGTCACACTGCTTAATGAGCTTAGGGAAAAAATCCGAGCAGCTGCTAAAAATAAAGCTCAGGTTGCTGGTCTTTCAGATGAGGAGTTTGGTAAGAAATACAAAGACCTTAATGAAAAACTATCCAAAGGAAGCGAATCTCCTGTTGTTGCGGCGGCTATGAAGAAATTTCCTGGCAAATCAAAAGAGGAAATTGTTGCTGCTCTGAAGAAGAAAGGACTTCTTAAATGAATCCGAATATTCCAGATGATCTTTTCTCCGACGAGGTTCCAGATGATTTGTTTGGTGATGAGAGTGTGGGTACACCCGTGGATCAAAAAATTTCAGGGCGCCAGGATATCTTATCTCAGCTGACGGGAACCGCTCGCGGCGGACTCGAGACATTAATTGGCTCTGGGCTTAAGTTGTCGCAGGGAGATTTGAGCGGGCTTATCGACGGCGTCACGGGTCTTCAAAAAACAAGTGTTGATACGCTCCTAAAGGGAGTCGGTGGGATCTCGCAACGAGCGGAAGCTGCAATAGCTAACCCGTTACTTGAAAAACAAAAAGGCCGCACGCCAGTCACAGGCCAAGGATCTGTTTTAGATGAAACTCTTAAGGTAGAGACAGAATATCAAGACAGACTCCTTAATAGCTTCTTAGACGGGATCAAAGGCAAAAAGCACGGAGAATTTGGAGATCTTATTCGCACTACTGGCTTCGGTGGAGAATTTAATGAGCCATTGGCTGGAACAATCGGACTCGCAACGAGCGCTGCGTTATTAAACGTCCCCACGCGCGGCGAACTAATTAAAGCGGCGAATAAGTTTGAGAGCGCAATTCCAAAGAAGCTTCCGAAGTTTGCCGGAAAAGATACTTACCTAAACATTGCCAAGCAAGCGGATGAGGGCTTGGATGACTTGCGAAGAACTATGGGTAAAGCAGTAGATGAAGCGGTTGAGCCAGTAAAGGATAAGCTTGTCAACGATCCATCAATTGTTAACGAGGCACTCTCAGATTTGCCGGACAACGTACGGAAGATTGTTGTTAGGGATGCGAAGAAGGTATTAAAGCTCGGCAAAGACGACTCCATCCCTCCCACAATTGGTAATGTTCGCTTGATGAGGCAGCTCCTGGATGAGTACATTCCGAAGAAAGTTTTCGACGGTGTGCGCGATGCGTCGATAGACGAAAAGATTATTTACGGTTCGTCAAACAAACTCAGGAACTCAATCGCAGACACGAGCCCTGAGCTTGCGGCTGCAAATAAGGAGTTCTCTGGCTTTATGGATCTCTATGGGCGGGTTAAGAGAATTCTAATTGATGGATCTAGCGGTGAAGTAAAGGATACAGGACTTAAAAATTTGTATTCCCTGAGAGCTGATAGAGGGCTACAGAAGCAATTTGAGCACTTCGATGCACTCCTACCGCAAGGTAAAAAAGTTCTCGAAAATCTCCAAGCTTTTAATCGCGGGCAGAGAGCAAAAACTGTGGCAGGGGCTTCGATTAAAGCGGCAGCAGGGACAGTCGCTCTTGGTTATGCGGCTTCTAAACTAGGTCCTAAATCAAATCAATGATTTTTGAACATATCTTTAAAAGCAGAGTACAAAAGCATCGCACCAACAACAGCGATAAAACTATAAAAGTAAATTTCCATACATCTCCTAATGATTAATCGCGCTCATGTAAGCACCATAATTACCATCCCTAACTATAAGGTTGTAATCATAGGGCTCGTTGAGAGTGTTTATCTTCTTGCTTACAGAATACTCAAAAACCTGTCCAGTGACAGCTTCTTGGGCAACTTTGTTTCTACTGACGGCGATCACTCTACCGATTTCATCAACTACGTTCATTTCAATGTAAACCCATTGAACAGGGTGTTGCGCCGTGCATAAAACCGTGCCATTGACGGTTAATTCATTTGAGGTTGAAGTCTCATTAACAACTCGATTAAAAAAACGCTCATTACTTTCAAGTTTAAAATGAGTCCCGTTTCTCCCACAACACGTAGGCGCAATTGGTTGATTTGTCCAGAGGTTTCGGTTTGTTCCGTGCCAGTCAGTATAAGTACTCGCGCACCCAGAAACAAAAAACAAAGTCAATCCAGAAAGAATCAGACACGCGATTATATAGATTATCTTTGATCGAAGTTTAGTGATGGTAAACGGGAACCACTTTATATAGGAATCTGGAGCGAAGACGGCATATGGCGGACAAATTAATACTGTTATCGCTGTTACTGCTGAGCAGAACACTGTCATTCCAGTTATCACAAGAAGGCCAATGGATAGTAGCGATTGGCTGTTTAGGATTATTTCTACTCCATTCCTACGAATGGTTACTGGCCCTAAATAAGAAAGCACTATCGGTGAGGCAACGGCAAATATCATTCCGAAATAGATTGCTATTGTTTGCGCCCGTTTCAGTCGGATATCTGCTTCTTTGTCTCTTCGATCTATGTCTGATGTGGTCGTATCTACCATAGGCGGGGCCGCAGCATGAATTGTAATTATACATTGTGCGCGCACCGAATACAAGATTAGGTTAATAGATTAAAATGTACGATTTTATGATCTCCTTAAACTGCCCCAGATGTAACGAGACCTTCGTTCTCCGATCAGACGGCACAATCCCCCTTGATAAGACATGCTTTAGCCAGGATTACGAATCGCACAAAGAAAGATGCAGAAACCATGCCCAATAACGACGTTTTTAAAGCCCTTCAAAGTAGATTAAAAGAAGAGCGCTTAAGCCAGATCAACGCGGCGGCTCCGGCACGCAGTTATTTCCAAAAGTACGTAAAAGAAAACGACCATAAAAAGTCAATGGCTGAACTTGAGTCTTGCATTGCTCACATGGTCGAAGAGATTGCATCGCTAAAGAAGATTGCGAGCGAATTAAGGCTCCCGTCTGTCCTCGCCATGCCCATTCAGCGTTCGGTTAATATCCCCGTCACAATAGACCAGGGCGGCACGGGAGGAACAACAGCTAGTGCGGCTAGAACCGCTTTAGGGATCGGGACAGACGATAATACGGTCAATATCGGAGATCCCAACACAAACGGCTCTTGGAGATTTACGATAAGCGGCGCAAACCTTTTAGTGCAAAAAAGAGAAGCGGGTTCATGGGTCGAGAAAGGACAATTTCAGCCTTGAAGATACTATTTATTTGGGTGTGCGCATTTTTAATTTCGAGTAGCGCTTTTGCGAAGTTCTCTACCGACGAACTAACTGGGACTACGAGTGTCTCTACCCCCACCCTCACGCTCACCGGAACGGGCACCATAAACGGTTTAGACGCGATTGATGCAACTGGTGAATCAACGTTAGAAGCTACGCTTGAACTCCAGAGCTTACAGGGCGCCGTAACAGACGCACAAGTTCCAGACACGATCACAGCATCAAACTATTTACCGCTTTCCGGAGGCACGATCACGGGCAATCTTGGAATTAATACGGCTGGTCCAGATAGGCGGCTTGATGTCCTTGACGCCACCAATCCCCAGATGCGTCTTACGCATACGGATGGATCTGTCTACGCTGATTTCCAAGCGACTGACACGGGAATCAAGATGCTCTACGGCAGCAACCTTTGGCTTCATAACGCTGGCATCGATACAAACCTATTTGTCGGATCGGAATCTGGTAAAAGCGTTGCCGCTGGGGGCGTCCAGAACACCGCTTTTGGTCCGACGGCTGGCGACTCTCTCACGACAGGCGATGACAATAACTTTATCGGATACGCGGCTGGTCAGTCCGTTACGACCGCTTCCGGGAATAACTTCATGGGCCGGGCCGCCGGTTATAGCACGACTGGTGGAAGTAATACGTTCATTGGATCAACAGCTGGCTATGGAGTGACAACTGGCACCGAAAACACTCTGGTAGGTTTTGCTGCTGGTGGAATCAATACAACCTTTACTGGCGCGAATAACGTTGGAGTTGGAAGTTCGGTCTTCGGAAATAGCGGTGTCACCGGAGATTATAACGTCGCGATGGGTTATCAGTCCGGCTGGAGTCTCACCTCTGGAACTGGAAATATCTTGATCGGCGGTCGCCGGGCCGGGTCAGAAAGTCTAACCCTCTCGACCGGAAGCTACAACGTTGTCCTCGGCTCTCATAGCGACATCACGTCTTCTGGGACCAGCTCCTCTATCGGTATCGGCTACGGCGTCGATATTACCGCCTCAAATCAGTTGGTTATCGGTTCAAATGACGCCAATGGAAGCATTACCGATGCCTATCTCGGCCAAGGTGTCACAAAAGCAAGTCCTGCGGGAATCACGGTTAACGCAACAGGCGGCAGCGGCACAGACAACGCAGGTGCGTCGCTCACCATTGCTGGTGGCAAAGGTACTGGCAATGCTGCCGGTGGAGATATTATCTTCCAAACCTCTGACGCAGGAGCGAGCGGCACCACGCTTCAATCATTATCGACAAAGATGATTTTGGATGAGCTTGGAGGTCTTTCACTTGGAACAGCTGGCGTAAAACTCTCCAATGACGGCGACGGTGCAATTACCCTTTTGGGCCTCGGTAACGGTAACGATGAAGACCTTACGCTTAACCTTGACGACACAGCAAATACTGCTTTTTGGACATCAAGCACCGGTCTAAATAAGTGGGCAATCGCAAATGGTAGCGGCGATACGGAGCTGCATCTTTATAGCGATTTTACAGACGCAAGTAATTATAGCCGACTTGAACTCGCAACTCAGACCAGCAATTCGGTGATCGGTATTCTAACTCGCGGGGCCGGAACGGTCAGCGGCCAAGCTCTTGAAATTGGCACCCTTGGCGTCACAGACCTTTATTTTACGACTCAAAGCGTTATTCGTTGGTATGTGAGATCAAACGGTCATTTGGTTTCAAACGCCGACAATACTTACGACATTGGCGAAAGCGGAGCCAAGCGCCCACGCAATATATATGTGGGCACCGATGTCTTTGTTGCGACCGAAGCTTATGATGCGACCGGATGGAATGGCGATCTTTCTGTACCAACCAAGGATGCGGTTAGGGATAAAATTGAATCGCTCTCGGCTGGCGGTGATGGAATGCCAAACGGAGGTTATTTCGTAGGCACTCGATATTATTACGGATGGCCCTATTTCACTAATAACAATACCGGCAATGCTCTCGTTGCGGACCGACTTTATGCTCGCCCATTTATGGTTGGCAAGACAACAACCTTTGAGCGTATCGGGTGCAATATTATTACAGCCGCAGCATCCTCAAGCATCCGTTTAGGAATTTATAACTTTGAGAATGGTTTACCGACAACTCTCGTTCTCGATGCAGGGACAATTGATTCAAGCACCACAGGTGTTAAGGAAATTACTATAAGCCAGCAGTTAACGCCTGGGGCTTATGCCTTTGCTTGGGTCTCCAATGGCACGCCCACCCCAATTTCTACAGGCGCACCAGGAACTGGAGATATTGAATATTTTTGGGGCGCACCCGACACAAGCACTGGAGCAACGATTCGTCAGGCTTACTACGCATTTACCTACGCCGCCTTACCCGCAAATTATAGTTCAAGTGTCACCTACGATACGAGCAACAATCCAGCCGCTGTCTTTTTAAGGGATGCCTCATGATAAATAAATATCTATTTGGATTTATTACCATTCTTCTTTTTTCGCAAACGTCTTACGCCGCAACTCGGGAGGTGCAAGTTTACGATGGGAATGGGAACCTAATAAGGACGGAGACAGTCCAAGTCCCTGACCCTGACCCAGTAGAAGTCGCAAAAGCATCTGACAGGGAAGAGTTTAAGACGAGTACATTTAAGAACATGACACCCGCCGAAGCAGACCAATGGATTCAAAATAACGTAACGGACTTAGCAAGCGCAAAAGTGGCACTTCGCAAGATGTCACGTGTCTTAATGTATTTAGTCAGACGTTCCGACCTCTAACTGGAGAAGAATAATGGGAAAAGTTTCTGTCGATAATTTTGATGAAGTAAAGTTACACCTACGAAAAGAACTAGGTTTGCTCGCACAAAAGATCGAGCGCACCATGAAAGAAAACCAATCCTCTAACTTTCTGTCAAACGCAGATCTCATAAGGCTTGAGAATCTTTTACGGTTAATCAGCCAAATCATCGCGACGCATGAGGATGTCCTTAATCGCGTTGAGCTTAACCCCACGATCAATGTCACAACACCCGATGTTAATATTCCCGAAATTAAGATACCGGAAATAAATATACCCGAATTCCG
>Ga0196964_10000487_pt1 | contig 24108 bp, 23 predicted proteins | sample S1_10metaG_FD_148615 | JGI IMG/M metagenome (GOLD analysis project Ga0196964, IMG submission 148615) | Soil microbial communities from Anza Borrego desert, Southern California, United States - S1_10 | ecosystem: Environmental > Terrestrial > Soil > Desert | place: USA: California | collected... | reverse complement strand
GACGGACCATTCACAGCAAAGCCGGCCACGTTGGTCGGAGATGCGAAATACGAAGACATGCCCGAGGGTACCATGTTTCATTCAGTCACCTATGGAAAAGGCATGATGGGGTCATATGCATCGCAACTGACCACCACACAGCGATGGATGATCATTCATTATATAAAAGGAAAACAAAAAACAGCAGCAAAAGGAAAAACGACGACGCCATCCGGTACTGCAACTGATACAACGGCAGCGCCTAATTAATTGAAAGAAATTAAAAGACCAAGATGATTATACGGGAACAATTCATACTGACCAGGCGATATAAAAACATTTCGTTTGCATTGATAGGAATTGGCATACTGGCTATTATCTTATTATTTATTTTCTACGGGGCAAAATCGGATCCTCACCAACAGGTGCGCTTCTGGGGTTCTTTGCTACAGAACAGTGTGTATTTTTTACTGGTGACCAATGCAGCTATGTTCCTGATCTGCGCAACCACGTTAGCCTGGGCTGCCTGGCCACTCACATTCCGCAGGGTCACTGAGGCTATTTCCGCTTGTGTTCCGGTATTGGGCATTATTTGCGGCATTATTTTATTGATCATTTGTTTCGGCAGCAATCATGAATTGTATCACTGGACCAGCGCGGAGCATGTAGAACATGATGCGACACTGCAATGGAAATCCGGGTTCTTAAATAAAGGATTTTTTGCAGGCTGGACAATATTCACAATTGCAGCCTGGTCATTGCTGGGCTGGAAAATGCGCAAGCTTTCCCGCAGCATTGATAATAAACCGCTTTCTGTTGAAGAAGGCAAAAAATACATTTGGACCAATACGGTTTGGGCCGCTATCTATATTGTGGTCTTCGCCCTGACCGTTATGTCTTCCATTCCCTGGCTATGGCTGATGAGTATTGATGCGCACTGGTACAGCACGATGTACAGCTGGTATACCTTTGCCAGCACGTTTGTAGCAGGAGTTGCCTTGATCACGTTGTTCGTCGTATTCATGAAGAATAATAATTACCTGGAATTGACCAACCAGGAACATTTACATGACCTGGGCAAGTTCATGTTTGCCTTTTCTATATTCTGGACCTATCTCTGGTTCTCACAGTTCATGCTGATCTGGTATGCGAATATCCCGGAAGAGACCGTTTATTTCAAACCGAGGACCCAGGGCGCTTATAGCGGGATGTACTGGCTCATGTTTTTGATGAACTTCCTGGCTCCATTGCTGGTATTAATGACAAGAGGTGCAAAACGAAATTATGCAACGATCACATTCATGTCATTGTTAATATTGTTCGGTCACTGGCTGGATTTCTTCCAGATGGTGTTCCCTGGCCCAATGCCTGATCATATGCCGTTAATGCTGTATGATTTTGGAGTTGGTCTTGGTTTTGTGGGTTTGATCATGTTTGTGACTGGACGTGCATTAAGCAGGGCGCCGTTGATTGCGAAGAATCACCCGTTCTTAAAAGAAAGTATTATACATCATACATAAAAGTTGAATAGTTTAAAGGTTTAAAAGTTTAATAGTTATGCAAAATGTTTAGATCAGTCGTGTGCAACTTTTAAACCCTTAAACTCTTAAACCTTTGAAACATTAGAAGATTATGCAGACGTTTTTTATAGTAGCGATCTTGTTACTCGGCTTCCTGGTCACATTCCAGATCGCCAAGGCGAGTGAGTACGTGGCTATTTTACGGGGTGAAGAAAAAACGAGAAAGCAAACCAATAAGATCAATGCATTCCTGCTGTTGGCTTTCCTGGTGATCGGCCTGATCGGTGTTTACTACTGTAATGAAAAATTAAAAGGGAAGATCCTTATGGACCCTGCCTCCGATCATGGAAAGAATATCGATACCATGCTTTGGATCACTGTGGCAATAACGGGAGTTGTATTCTTTATCACACAGATCTGTTTGTTCTGGTTTGCTTTTAAATACCAGGAGTCTGATAAGAGAAAAGCTTATTTCTACCCGCATAATAACCGGCTGGAAGTGATCTGGACAGTAATACCTGCTATTGCATTGACCGTGCTGGTTGGATTCGGCCTTTATTATTGGTTCAAAATAACCGGCGAAGCGCCAAAGAATGCGATGGTCGTGGAAATAACAGGCAGCCAGTTCAAATGGGAATACCGGTACCCGGGAAAGGACGATATACTTGGAAAGAAATTTTACAAGGAAACCAACGAAGAAAAAAGTAATCCGTTGGGACAGCTCTGGGATGATCCCGCCAACCATGATGATATCTATATCAGCGGTGAGCCAATGCACCTGGTGGTCAACAAGCCGGTGAAATTAGTGATCAATGCAAAGGATGTGATCCATGATGTGGGGCTGGCGCATTTCCGGATGAAAATGGACGCGGTGCCGGGTACTCCAACAACTATGTGGTTCACGCCCACGTATACCACGAAGCAAATGCAGGAAAAACTGGACAAACCGGACTTCGTATACGAGATCTCCTGCGACCAGCTGTGCGGAAAAGGACATTATAGTATGCGGGGAGAGATCATCGTAGAGACACAGGAAGAATTTGATCGCTGGCTCTCAACTAAAAAACCGAAATACTGGGCGGCATTCCCGGATCAGGATCCTACTTTACATAAGACTGATACATTACCTAAGGCGTCAGTATCATCTGGTGGCAACCCGACGAAAACAAAACTGGCCAACTAATCACTGGCCGCAAAAAAGAGATTATGAGTGCAATGAATATACATCCTGAAGTGGGCACCACCCACGAGGTGCACCATGATGAACATCATGTACATCATCACAAGGAAACATTTATTACCAAGTATATATTCAGCCAGGATCATAAAACGATCGGGAAACAATTCCTGGTGACCGGGATCATCTGGGCGATCATTGGTGGTTTATTCTCGGTATTGTTCCGATTGCAATTAGGCTATCCTGAGCAGACATTTCCAATACTTGAATCTGTATTTGGCCGCTTCGCTAAAGGGGGACAGATACAACCTGAATTTTATTATGCATTGATCACCATGCATGGTACAGTGCTCGTATTCTTTGTATTGACAGCAGGATTGAGCGGAACCTTTGCCAACCTGCTTATTCCCCTGCAGGTAGGAGCCAGGGACATGGCCTCCCCATTCCTGAACATGCTTTCATACTGGTTCTTTTTCATGGCCAGCGTGGTGATGGTATCATCATTATTCATTCAAACTGGGCCCGCCTCTGGTGGATGGACGTCTTATCCGCCACTGAGCGCTCTCGGCCAGGCTTCGGAGGGGTCTAAATTAGGCATGGACCTCTGGATAGTAAGTATGGCGCTATTTGTAGTGTCTTCATTGCTGGGAGGTCTGAATTATATCACGACCATCCTGAACATGCGAACAAAAGGAATGAGCATGACGCGCTTGCCATTGACCATTTGGGCTCTTTTCTTTACAGCGATCCTTGGAGTATTGTCATTCCCGGTATTATTGTCCGGGTTGATCTTATTGTTGTTTGACCGGAATCTCGGGACCAGTTTTTACCTGAGCGATATCGTTATCAACGGGCAGATCCTGCCGAATGAAGGGGGCAGCGCGATCCTGTTCCAGCATTTGTTCTGGTTCCTGGGTCACCCCGAAGTATATATCATCATTTTACCGGCAATGGGAATGGTATCTGAAGTGTTATCAGTAAACAGCCGGAAACCGATTTTCGGTTACATGGCGATGTTAGGTTCCCTTTTCGCCATTACCATTTTGGCATTTGTGGTCTGGGCTCATCATATGTTTGTTACAGGACTGAACCCGTTATTGGGTTCTATCTTTGTATTACTTACGCTGCTCATCGCCGTCCCTTCTGCGATCAAGGTATTCAACTGGCTGACGACCATGTGGAGAGGGAATATTCGATTTACACCGGGGACTTTGTTTTCCATTGGTTTTGTGAGTTTGTTTATCTCGGGGGGACTGACCGGAATATTCCTCGGTAATTCGACGATTGATATTCATTTACACGATACCATGTTCGTGGTGGCTCACTTCCACATTGTAATGGGAGTATCAGCCATGTTCGGCATGTTCGCTGGAATCTATCATTGGTTCCCGAAAATGTTTGGACGGTTCATGAACCAGACCCTGGGATATATCCATTTCTGGGTGACGATCGTCGGGGCTTACCTGATATTCTGGCCCATGCACTACCAGGGTTTTGCAGGCGTGCCTCGCCGTTATCTCGACAAACGGGGCTGGGTTTCATTTAATGATTTTATAGAACTGGATAAAATGATCACGGTGGTCTCGATCATTGTATTTGCGGTACAGCTGATGTTCGTCTTCAATTTCTTCTATTCCATTTTTAAAGGAAGAAAAGTGACCAAACAAAATCCCTGGGGTGCGAATACGCTCGAGTGGACCACACCGATCAGACCCGGGCATGGTAACTGGGAAGGAGAGATACCTGAAGTGCATCGCTGGGCGTATGATTATGGTAAGGATGGAAGAGAATTTATTCCTCAGACAGAACCGATCGGTCCGAATGAAAGTAAGCATTGATATGAGGGAAAGGGAATAAGAAAATAGGGAATAGGTAAGTGGAAAATCAAGGTGTTCTTGTAAAAGATCGTGCAGGCTTAATGAATAAAGTCAAAGACTATTTGATATTGATCAAGCCTTCACTGACGATCATGGTGGTGTTCAGTTGTGTGGTCAGCTACCTGCTGGCACCGAAAGTAGTGGAGTATAACTGGACCATGATCTTATTGCTCTTTGCAGGTGGGATGTTCGTGACAGGAAGCGCGAACGCGATCAACCAGGTGGTGGAGCGGGATACGGATGCGATGATGAAGCGAACCGCAAAACGCCCGATCGCTGCTGGCAGGATGAGTGAGAACGAGGGATGGACCTTTGCCCTGGTGCTTGGATTACTGGGCATATTCATCCTGGCGTATTTTTTTAATTGGTCCGCCGCTTTATTAGCTGCCTTTAGCTGGTTTATCTATGGCTTTATCTATACGCCGTTGAAGAAGATCAACTCAATTGCTGTATTAGTTGGAGCTATACCGGGCGCATTACCCTGCCTGATCGGTTGGGTAGCCGGTGACGATAAATTATCGCTGGGAGGCTGGATCCTGTTCGCCTGGCAATTCTTATGGCAGTTCCCGCATTTTTTTGCGATTGCCTGGCTCGCGCACAGGGATTATATAGCAGCGGGTTTCAGGTTGCTGCCATCGGAAAAAGGTCCGACCAAATTCACGGCTTTGCAGACGATCGCTTATTCTTTGTTGCTATTGCCGTTGTCAATCGCACCTTTCTTTACCGGGATGTGCGATTATAGCGATACGATGGGAAAACTGGGTTTGGCAATTATAGTTCTTGCGAACCTGTTCATGATCCTGATATGTGTGGGATTATACAGAAACATGGATGTTGCGGCGGCAAGAAAAGTGATGTTTGGGAGTTATATATACTTACCAATTGTCTTTTTGGCGCTGCTGGCAGCAAAAGCATAAATAAAGTTGATAAGTTGTCAGATTGACAAGTTGAAAAGGAAGAGGGGTAAAAATTGATATGGGGTAAACCCTGTTAATTGGTATTTGAAATTTGATTTAGCTGAAATTTATGAATGTAAGCACAGTGAAGATTGAACAACGAAAAAAAATTCACCCACATAAATTCACGATGTGGGTTGCTATTGGGAGCATTGTGATGATGTTTGCCGGTTTGACCAGTGCATTCATTGTGAAAAGCAATCAAGCTGATTGGAAATCGGTAGCGATGCCTGGGATCTTTTGGGCATCTACTGGAGCAATCCTCCTGAGTAGTTTGACCATTCACCTGGCATTAAGATCTTTCAGGCAACGGGAAATGCAGAGATACAGGTTTTTGTTAGTTTCAACTTTATTATTAGGGATCTTATTCGTGATCTTTCAGTGGTTGGGATTCAGTGAGCTTTGGTCACAGGAGATCCGGCTCAAAGGAGCAGGTGCGGGGCAGTTCCTGTACGTGATCTTTGGATTGCATGCCCTGCATGTTGTTGGCGGCGTGATTACCTTGCTGGTCATAGCCATCAAGGCAGTGACAGGAAGAAAAAAATCATACAGCCAGGTACCGGTGGAGGTAGCCGCCACTTATTGGCATTTTGTGGACCTGTTGTGGATATATTTGATGGTTTTCTTTTTAATAATCGGCTAAAAATGGATGTCCATTTAGATACTGTTAGAACAAATATGAAAACATGAGATATTGCTGCGCTGCTCTGCGCTCTCTGTGGTTAATAAAAGAAATAACAGCGAACGCAGCGGGTCGCAGATTTGAAATAAGATTAAACCGTGTAAAATTGATAGGAAATTTTTAGAATATGGAAACCTCAGTTACGGCGCATAAAACCAGATGGTGGAGTGGAGGTAAAAGCCCATTCAATATTGAATATGGTAAATTAATGATGTGGTATTTTTTAATGAGTGATGCTTTTACGTTTGGTGCTTTTCTTATTTCTTATGGAACGATCAGGTTCAGCCAAAATTTCTGGCCGGATCCGAACGTGGTGTTCAATGCTTTTCCCGGAGCAGGTCATGCTAATTTACCGTTGGCTTTCGTGAGTGTTATGACCTTTATCCTGATAATGAGTTCGGTTACCATGGTATTAGCCGTGCACGAAGGACATCATGGTAATAGAAAGGGAGTGGTGAAATGGCTGGCCTGGACCATTGTTGGGGGAGTTGCGTTTCTCGCCTGCCAGGCATGGGAATGGCATCACCTGATAACGGGGGAGCATGCCGTAGTAATTGATGGAAAGATTGACCACATTGGACAAACCATGGCGCATAATCCCTGGGGAAGAGAGGTTTCGCATGAAGAGTTACAAAAACTGGGTTTGAGCGTACCGGCCGGTGAACATCATGTGCGAATGCCCGGGCCTGTGGCCTTTGGCGGTTATTTCTTTGGCATTACCGGCTTCCACGGCTTCCACGTTTTTTCAGGGGTGATCATCAACATTATAATGCTGATAATGGCGCAGAAAGGTGTATTTGACAGGAAAGGACATTATCTCATGATCGAAAAAGCTGGTTTGTACTGGCACTTTGTGGATCTAGTATGGGTATTTGTATTCTTATGCTTCTACCTAATTTGAAATACCAAATGCCAAATCGCAAATCCCAAAATAGTATTGGAATTTGGAATTTGGGTAATTGTAATTTTTATTGTGAATATGGAACATAAACATGATTTATCAGAAGTAACGTTTCATCATCATCCTCCAAGTGATAATGTAAAACGTATCTGGAAGACATTTTGGATACTGCTGATCATAACTATCATTGAGCTTGGACTGGGCTTGCTCCTGTATGCATTGAAGCTGCCTGACGATTTGCGCCGGCTGAGTATAAAAGGAGTAATCATTATTCTTTCACTTGCCAAGGCTTTTTATATCGTATCTATTTTTATGCACCTGGGCGATGAGATCAGGAATATGATCATGACGATCGTTGTACCCCTGACCTTATTCATCTGGTTCATCCTGGCATTCATCCTGGATGGAAATTCTTATAAGAATCTACGGAACCGGTATGACAAGCATTTCCAGGAAAGAACAATTGATCCCAACGAGCAAAAGAGAGGGCCGGTAAAGGAACCGGAGAGACATTAATTAAATTAAAAAAATAAAATACCAAATCACAAATTCCCAGTGAACTGTTGGGATTTGGAATTTGGTATTTGTGATTTAGTTGGGACATGAGTAAACGTTCTGTATATGCAATTCTTATAGCTGTATTATTACCGTTAACGGGTTATTTCATCGTGAAATCCCTTAGCGATAAAGCAGTGCAGATGCCCCGGCATTATCATGCGGATACCGTGATCTCCAGCGTTAGGAAAGGGAAACAGGTAACCGATACTGTCTGGCACAGGTTGCCGGATTTTTCTTTTGTAAATCAGATGGGCGACACCGTTACCTGGGACAACCTGAACGGGAAAGTGGTTGTAGCCGATTTTTTCTTTACCCATTGCCCCACGATTTGCCCCCGACTTACTATGAATATGAAGCGCCTGCAGGAGTCAATTACTAATGCGCAGCGGACCGGTGATAAAACGAACCGGTATATTCATTTTTTATCTTTTAGCATTGATCCCGAAAGAGATTCCGTTGAAAAATTAAAGGCCTGGGCCGATCGTTTCCAGATAAACCCGGAGAAATGGTGGCTGCTGACCGGCGAGAAAAAAGCGATCTATGACATGGCCATCAGGGAAATGAAAGTAGGTGTGGAGGACGGAAAAGGAGTAGATACAAATTTTTTTCATACCGATCATTTTGTACTGATCGATTCCAACCGGTATGTGCGGGGATATTATCATGGACTGGATTCAGCCTCACTGGCGCAATTATCGGAAGATATCGTACTGCTTTCCCTGGAAAAGGATCCTACAAGAAAGAGCCTTTTAGCCGGTAAATTGCCATTGATGGCAGTCGTTGGATTGATTGCCATTGTGGGTGTGGCACTGCTTGTATTCTTTGTCAAACGCAAGAAATGAACAGACCATTAGCTGCCTGGAGAAAAAATGATCGGAAAGCTCATGTGCTGATCATTGGATTCTCTATCATCGTGTTTACCGCTGTCATGTTATTAAGCCGGGTTAAACTGGATATTAATGCCGGGTTTGATGTCCATGTCTTTGCCCTGGCAAATGCCATTATTAATTCTTGTGTAACTGTATTTTTATTGGCAGGACTTATCACCGTCAGACGAAAGCAATACATGTTACACAAGCGGTTGATGATCTATGCCATGGTTTTATCAATTCTCTTCCTGACGAGTTATATCGCTCATCATTTACTAGCTGGGGACACCCGATTTGGTGATGCGGATCATAATGGTATTGTTACACCGGAAGAAAAAGAAGCCGTGAGTACAAAGAGGATCATTTATTATTGCCTCCTGGGAACGCATATTCCCCTGGCCGGGATTATTCTGCCTTTTATATTGTATACAGCCTATCGTTCTCTTACCGGGGAATATGAAAAACACAGGAAACTGGCAAAAATTACGTGGCCTATATGGTTATATGTTGCGATCAGCGGGGTGGTGGTTTATTTGATGATAAGTCCTTATTATTGAAACATCAAATACCAAATCACAAATTCCAATTCCCAGCTTAGCTATTTTTTTGAGTTGTCATTCCGGGCTTGCCTGCCCCGATGAAAATCGGGGACCAGGAATCCCGCAAAAAGTTGTAATTGAATTTAGATGCCGGATCGGAGTCCGGCATGACAAGTTGATATAAATCTTTAACGTAAAATAATTCTACATCATTCCCAAGTAGTCAGGAACATCTTGTGAATTTCAATATTAAATCTTGGAATTTAATTGCTATTTTAGTTAGTGGGATATTATTTATCCATTCCCTTCAATCCTATCTGGTAAGTTTGATTTGGAAGTGGCATCAAACTGATATGTACACCTTTTTTCCCCTGGCATTGGTGGCAAACCAACGTTTCCGACTTTTGCTCAACCTGGTCAGGTACCTCAACTGTTTTCGTAACAGTAGGGAATCCCCTGCTTCCATTTGCAAGGGTTACAAGGTCACAAGAGACACATTTTTCCTGGTAAGTTTTTGTGTACCCTTTTTTGATAATAACAGTATAGTGTCGTGTAACTGTGCCAACGCCGGAACAATGCAAGCACGCATTTTTCGACTCCCAACCTTTCTGGTTTAAAGCAGTGAGCTGACCGGGTGTGAGATTAAATGAGTAAGGATGACCTTTTTTTACCAGCGAAACGCTACCATTAACAATCGGGATCTTTACCGGCTCCGAATCGTCACCAGAAATAAAGGATGAGGAATATGTATACTGGTTGCAACAAAACAAATTATCCGGGTTCACGTGATAGTCGTGGTTATTAATGTAAATATGGTCGAAACAAGGATAGGCAAGTATTTTACCTGATTTATCTTTTAAGCCAACCAAATTGTTTTTTCTGAACACGATCAGGGACATCAGTGAATTTTCCTTTTGTATTGAATCCTTAATTTGCTGTTGACGAAACTCAGCGATCGATTTTTCGCTATCGGCAATCCTTTGTAAAGCGACCTCTTCCGGGATTTCGGTGAGACCGTAAACATCCAGGTACGTTACAGAATTTCCGTTATAACATTTAAGAATATGATTGGAACACTCTATTTTGTCATAAGAGGGTTCAATTTTATTTTTTCCCAACGCGTCGTAATTGGCAAAACCCACCTTCCCATTTATACCGCGTATGAGGAAGATGCGATTAGTTAAATAGCAATCGCGCAGGAAAAGAAAAGCATCATACGGGCCCGGTTCGACCAATACGTGATTGTAATTACCAAATACTCCAAGTTTCCCATTTACTCTGGCAGCGAATGCGTAAACACCGGCGAGCTTACCAACATCATCGAAATTTTTGAAATTGGTATTAGGAAAATTAGCCTGCAGATCTTTTTTCTTAACAGAAAAATCTGGCTTGGTGAAAGTTTGGGATTGGCTATTGAGGGATAATCCCAGCAAGAGGATACAGATAGCTTGTTTCATTTTTGCAAACTAAAAAGGAGACATCAAAATAAAAAAAGCTTTGCAACAAATTGATTCGGATTAATTTGAATTTTTTTTAATGTAGCGGTGAAGTGAGACCTGGTTTCAGTTTTTCAACCATGATAAAAATCAAGCTCTCCCATTTCCAGTTTACTGTTTCCGGTTTCCGGTTAGTTCAGGTTATAAAAGTCACCGGAATTTTCTTTAACCGGAAACTATAAACTACAAACTGGAAACGATTCTAGATTTTTAAAGCAAATAACTCCACATCCTGGTGTTTTCCTTTGAGATCCATTGGGCCCATGGGTTCGGCCTGCCATTCTTCCATATCCAGCAGGTCGATCAGGTCTTTTGAAGCTATGTATTTATGATGTGTCTCGGTACAGGCATCGCGGATCCTGGCCGCTGTATTCATCGCGTCTCCACTCATCAATAAGTCCTTTTTAATTATTCCAACCTGTCCCACCATCACCACGCCTGCATGCATACCGGCTTTATATTCCGGGATCGTTCCGTATCGCTGTTTGAAGTAATCTGTCTGTTGATTTAATTCCTTGCGTGCGGTCAGCAGGGCAGTAATTGCCTTTCTGGCATTTTCCCTGGATTCGGGCCACCAAACCACGATTTCATCCCCTACATATTGATAGATCCTGCCGTCATTTTCAGTGAATCCTGAGGATATATATGAGATAAAATCCCGTATGAACTTGAAATATTCTTTATGTCCGAGTTTTTCAGCGATCGGGGTGGAGTCCCGCAGGTCCAGGAATACTATGATTCTTCTTTTTTCTTTTGGCTGGATATATTTACCCAACATGATATCAAAGAAAACACCCGGTGAATATTTCTCATTGATCTCGATGGCCAGCATGGTAAACAGGAAGAACAGCACCCACTGGGGCATTTTTTTCAGGATCCAGTTGTTTTGAAAAACATTATCTCCCAGATTTTCGATCGCTCGTTGAAGTGTATGACCGTTGATCAACCATTCATAGGTAACGTAAATGAAGAAATTCATAATGAATGCTGCACCGACAAGAATAGCTGTCTTACCCAGGAAATTGATCCAAAGCGAACTATTGCGCAGATAATTCTTAAGGGGCCCTATTAGTATATAACCAATGAGCAAGCTGATCAAAAAAACATTCACTTCGCGTAGCAACAGCTCCTTACTGAAATTGATTTCCGGTTGATAATATTTTTCTGCTAAAAGACCCGAAGCTTTGCGCCAAAGGAAAAAGAGGAAATCAAGTAGTGTCCAGGAGAGCGCAATGATCAGGATGATCTGGCGGTTCAGCCTTTTGCGGCGCTTACCCGGATGCTTTAGCGGGTTGGCTGACCTGGTCATAGTAAGGCTAAGGGACATGAATTAATTGTTTTAAGAATCATGCCACAATACCGGGATATTACAAGAATCCCAATTCCTTAACAGGGTCCCAAAACAATTTATCAAAGTCAACGATCGTATCATTACGCACTTTTATCCCTTCTTTTTTTAATAATTTTTCCATTTCATCCGGGTCTGCAAAATGATGTTTGCCACTAAGTTGCCCATTTCGGTTCACTACACGATGCGCGGGAACTTTCGGTCTTATTTTTCCAGATCCATTCATGGCCCAACCTACCATTCGGGCAGAAAGCCTTGTTCCAATGCAGGCCGCTATCGCTCCGTAAGAAGTCACTCTTCCCCGCGGAATTTGACAGGCAATAGCGTAAACCAGTTCAAAAAAATTATCTTCTTTTTTCCCGGAAGGTCTGATCGTTTTTAATACACCGGAAGATCTTGCAGAAGGCATGGCATGAAAATACCGAATAACCTCCTTTTACAATGAAGAGTTCTGGGATTTTTTCAGGTACAGGAATTCTCCTTTTGACGGCGTGAATTTCTCTGTCCTTTCCTCGTTAATAAATAGCTGCCATTTCAAATGGGTACTGTCCACCAGTTCCAGCAAGCTCCTGACTTGGACCACTGAATCAGCATCCTGTACTGTAAAATCAAACCAGATCGGGGATTTGGAAAAATCGAGCATGAATTGCAGGATCTTTTTTTTCTCCCCGTTATAGGTAAGTATAATATTAGAGCTATCGGCGATCACAAGTCCGGAACCGGCTACCTGGTCTCCCATCACTTCCCAACGTCCAACCAGGTCATTGAAAATATTGGCCTTTGCATGATAGGACTGTGTTTGCGCTTCTAAAGTGCCTATCCCTATAAGAATTCCAACTAATAATATCAGCGTTTTCATCGAATGCGGTTTAGTAATATAAGTGCATAGTCTATGCCAGTAAACTTATTGGGGTAATTGATAGGACAAATAGGTGCCCGTGAAGAAAATTTGCCCCTTTTCAGCCAACAGCCAGCAGCCGGCAAATAATCCCACGCCTAACCACAATCATTTAAGAGATATTGAACTCGGGCAGGAATAATTAATAATTAATATTCTTAAGAGAGTCTTTCAGTTCTTGATCGTGTTCCTTGCCTAGAAGATCCATCGGCAAGCTGAACGAAAGATAATGTATCCGGTTACTTCCTGCGATGTTCAACGATTCATAATAGGTTTTGATAGTTAATTCAGACTGGATTATATCTTGACCATAGATATTATCTATATCCTCATGAAGTTTACAAGAATATTTATTGATCACCATTTTGGTAAAAGTGTAGAGATCCGGGCTGTCGGTTTTCAGATGAATAAGTCCGCCGGGAATGAGAAATTGTTTGTACAACCGAAGGAATTTCGGATGTGTCAATCTTTTTTTTGATTTGGAGATACGCAATTGGGGGTCTGGAAAAGTGATCCAGATCTCCTCCACTTCATTTTTTGAAAAATAATCAGTGATCTGGTCTATTTGCGTTCGTAAAAACGCCACGTTATCTAATTTTTCTGCCAATGCTTTTTTTGCACCGACCCAGATCCTGTTTCCTTTGAGGTCCACACCAACAAAATTTTTTTGGGGGTGCATGGCTGCGAGTCCGAGTGTATATTCGCCCTTTCCACAGGCTAATTCCAGGACAATAGGATGATCATTCCTGAAAACTTTTTTCCAGTTCCCCGCCATATTTATGGGAAACTCAAAAACATTGGTGAACGTCTTCAATTCGCCAAACCGCAACAATTTCTTTTGACCCATTGTTACAAAGTTATTATTAGATAGAATGAATTACGAAGCATGTTCAATGCAACTTCAATTCGTTAATAACTACTTACCGGTAATGAGAAGTAATACCGCAGGCTGCGGGCTATGGGTAGTTTGGTTCCCAGGCTGAAATGGCATTTAGTTTGGATTTAATATCTGAACAAATATTACGTTTTTAAAAATTAACACTATGAAATTCAGTACCAATATTCAATCCGTTGGTAAGCTAATCGTTTTCCTGGTTTTATTTTCATTAAGTTTTTCTTGCAAAGACGATGACAAGTCGGAAAATAATTCCACAACGGTAGATTACAATGTACCCGGCCAGAGTACAGATACACTTGCGAATACAAGTGAAACTGTTATCACAACCTCTGATACGATTAACAGGAGCACTCCGGGCAGGACCTCGACGGGTACAAGAAAAGGTCGTGTAACAGTGACTAAAGTCCAGTCATCACCGAAACCCACTACAAAGATGCAAACAGACCCACAGGGATATTATAATTATACGGAGACAAGCCCTGCTTATGCTGGCGGACAGCAGGCGCTGGACAATTTTATCAATAAAAATATTGAATACCCACAAGAAGCAATTGACAATAATATTGAGGGCACTGTATTTGTCGAGTTTGCGATTGATGAAAATGGGAAAATATCCAATGCACGGGTCACGGGGAATAAGATCGGTTATGGATTGGAGGAAGCGGCCATACAGGCAATAACGGGAATGCCTAAATGGACCCCTGGCCAAGTGAATGGGAAAAATGTGAAAACCTGGTACACACTACCGATTACATTTAAGCTTGAGGAATAGTAATAAATAGCATTAAACCGGAATTATGAAAAGAGATGGTAATTGCAAAAGCTTATGGCAGGATAATATGCCTGATTTTACAAGTAGAGAAAATAATACTAATGATAAAGAATTTGATGTGGTGATCGTGGGCGGAGGGATCACAGGCATTACAACCGGTCTTTTATTACAAAAGAGCGGTATGCAGGTTGCGATCGCGGAAGCCCGGAATATCTGTTTTGGAACAACGGGCGGGACTACGGCGCATCTCAATACAATGATGGATACCCCCTATAACGAAATTATCAATAAATTCAATGAGGAGGATGCCAGAATTGTAGCCAGCGCGGCCCGGGAGTCACTAAACCTGGTAAAGAAAAATGTGAAAGAATACCATATAGATTGTGGTTACAAGGAACTACCAGGATACCTGTTCTCACAAACAGATAATCAGCGAAAAGAATTAGATGAGATACTGGAAGCTTCACAAAGAGCCGGAGTAGAAGTTTCACTGAGCAATACGATCCCGGTGAATATTCCATTTGAAAAAGCACTTGAATTTCCCGGCCAGGCGAGTTTCCACCCCACGCGTTATGTTTATGCTCTCGCAGATCAATTCGAAAAAGCAGGTGGGGTCATTTTACAAAACTGCAGGGTGATCGGTGTTGAAGAAAACGAGATCCTGGATATTACCACCGGCTCAGGAAAACTTAGATCGAAGAATCTTATCTATGCAACGCATATTCCGCCGGGGGTTAACCTGCTGCATTTTCGGTGCGCTCCTTACCGGAGTTATGCCATCGCATGCAAGTTGAAAGATGAAAAAGATTATCCGAAAGGGTTGGCTTATGATATGTACGATCCTTATCATTATTACCGGACCCAGGAGATCGATGGTGAGTTGTACCTAATTGCGGGCGGGGAAGATCATAAGACCGCTCACGAAGAAAATACTGAGAATCGCTTCCGGAAACTTGAAGCCTATGTCCGGAATTTTTACGAGATCACCGATATTTCCTTTCACTGGTCATCTCAATATTTTGAACCCACTGATGGCTTGCCCTATATCGGTCGCTTACCCGGGCACGCAGATAATGTATTTGTAGCCACAGGCTATGGCGGAAATGGGATGACTTATAGCGGGGTGGCTGCGCTTCTATTGACAGATCTGTTGGTTACCGGAAAAAGTGATTGGGAAGAATTATTTGATCCCAACCGGATCAAACCCGTAGCGGGCTTTGCCAATTTTGTGAAAGAGTCAGCAGACGTAGTAGGACATTTCTTTAAGGGAAAATTTTCCAGGGAGAAACTGGATGAATTTATAGAGCTAGCACCCGGGGAAGGCAAGATCGTGAAGTACGAAGGAGAATCCATGGCTGTATATAAAGATGACGAAGGCCGGTTACACGCAGTGAACCCGGCCTGTTCCCATATCAAATGCACGATTGGCTGGAATGCAGCGGAAAAAACCTGGGATTGCCCCTGTCATGGCTCACGATATTCTTATGATGGCGAAATGCTCACCGGTCCGGCGCGAAAAGATCTGCAGGTGATCCATTTAGAGGAATTGGTGGGAAAGGGATGATAAGATCAAGTATTAAATTCCAAATCCCAACATCCAGTGTCGATAAGCCCAAAAGCACAGCATAGTAAAATTGGTGATTGGGGTATTTGAATGTTAATTATTCTGTGGGCTCTAACGAATTCTTCAGTTCCTGCAGCGCTTCATTATTTTCTGCCAGCACAAATAAAATATCTCCTGCCAGCAATTTTGTAGATCCATTCGGTGCTATGTAAAGATTATTTCTTTTAATGGCAAGAATATTCACATTGGAAGGAATTGATAAGTTAACGATCCTTTTATCGGAAGCTTTTGAGTTCTCGCCAAGCACGATCTGGCACATTTCGGATTTAATAATATCTGTTGCTTCGAAATCGAATCGCATTTTTCTTTTTGTTTTTGCAGGTACATCCACATGGAGCAATTTAGCGACGTATGCCAATGTAGTTCCCTGTAAGAGCACGGAAGTAATTGAAATAAAAAATACGAGGTTGAATATCAGGTCAGCTTTGGGAATTCCGGCAAGTAACGGATAAGTAGCAAATACAATCGGTACGCTGCCGCGAATTCCAACCCAGGAAACGAATAATTTGCTCCTAGTATTTGATTTAAAAAAAGAAAGACTCGCAAACACACCGATTGGCCTGGCTACAAAAATCAGGAATGCAGAAATTAAAAGCCCTGCGCCAATTAACGGTACAATACGGGAAGGGAATACAAGTAAACCAAGCGTTAAGAAAAGGACGATTTGCATGATCCATGCCTGGCCATCATAAAATTTGATCAGGCTTCTCCGGTGCACCATATTACTATTGCCAATCAGGATCGCACAGAGATAAATGGCGAGAAAACCATTTCCTCCAATAGCATGAGTGATCGAATAAGTGAACATAGCAAGACCCAGGGTAAGTACAGGGTAAAGCCCTTGGGTTTCCAATTGGATACTATTGACCAGCCACACACTGGTGCGCCCCATTAAGTAACCAACTGCACCACCGATCAAAAATTCTTTAAGAAATAAGGGGACCAACTCTCCAAAACTTACCTGCCCGCTGACGATAATGCCGGTTAAAGTAATAGTCAGGAAATAAGCCATGGGATCGTTGCTGCCGCTTTCCAATTCTAATACGGGCTGTAGGTTTCCTTTCAGGCCAATTTTCTTGTTTCTTAAAATCGAGAAAACAGCTGCCGCATCGGTAGCTGATACAATTGATCCAAGTAATAATCCTTCCAGTAAGCTGAAGCCAAATGCAAAATGCACAAATACACCTACTGAAAAAGCAGTCAGGAAAACACCCAACGTGGATAACGCGACCCCACGCCACAATATCGGCTTGATCCTTCGCCAATCCGTATCCAGACCCCCGGAAAAAAGAATGAAGTTAAGCGCTGTTATTCCGATAAACTGTGCGATAGCTGTATTATCAAAATGGATTCCCCCGATCCCTTCAGAACCGGCAAGCACTCCAACCACCAGGAAGAAAATCAGGGTGGGCACGCCGAGCTGGGAGCTTGTTTTTCCAGCGATGACGCTAATGAGTAATAATAAAGACCCTACTAGTAATATATTTCCTGGTTCATACACCATGCTTTTAAAGATAAAAACAAAAATGCCCGTCCAACTTTTTATTGACGGGCATTTGGTGACGATGAACTTATTGTTGCTGTAGGGGCTGGATTCGAACCAGCACGGGGCAGTTAGCTCAAGTACAAAACTTTAGTGGTCAACCCTGGTCGGCCTTACCAATGGTAACGTCGGCTCTATACTTTGTTTCTCCTGTGACCCCCACCCCCGAGACAAGAGGGCATGTCTGCCAAAGATTTCATCACCCCACAGTGTTTTAGTCAAAAGTCAATAGTCAGCAGTCATTAGTAATTTTCTAACTGGCTATAGTTGACAGGAAAGAACTTACTCAATAATTGAGATAAGACAAATTTAAAGAGAATGGCTTTTTTATTCCAAATATTTCAATATTTATTTGTAAAATGTAGAAAATATTCAAATCTTTGATGTCAATTTTAGAATATTTTTAAAATGAATGTTAGCAATGGCGTCGAAATTGAATCTTGACAAACTCGATCTGCAGATCATTCAGCATATGATGGATAGTGCTGAGACCTCGTATGCGGATCTTGGGAAGAAACTTTTTGTTTCCGGGGGCACTATTCATGTTCGTATCAAAAAGCTGCAGGACGCGGGTGTGGTTAAAGGTACAAGACTGAAAGCAGATCTACAACAATTAGGTTATGATGTGATCGCTTTTATCGGCATTTATCTGAAAGAAAGTTCTCTTTACGATGCGGTGGCAAAAGAGTTGAATAAAATACCGGAGATCATCCGCCTGAATTATACAACCGGGAATTATAGCATGTTCGCAGAAGTGATCTGTAAGGATATTGCCCAGCTCAGGTTCGTGCTGCATGACCAATTACAAAAGATCAGGGGCATTGAAAGAACAGAAACCTTTATCTCGCTGGAAGAAAGTTTTAATAGAAATGTCAGGGTCATTTGATAACTCTTCTATAAGGGTTAACGAGTCTTCTGCAAGCTCCTCCTCTAAAAGGGTATGGGAAGGGGCAGCATTTTTTTCATCACTGGGGCTGCTTGTTATCCTGAACCTGGTTGTGAAACCCGTATGGATCTTTTTTATTGATAGAAAAGTTCAATTGGAGACCGGTCCTGCCGAATATGGAAGTTACTTTGCCATACTCAGCCTTTCCATCATCCTTAGTTTTTTCCTTGACTTTGGATTTACCGCTTATTTTAATCGCCAGCTGGCTTTCCACAGAGAGAACTTTATAACTCAAACTGGCAACTTTCTCTTACTGAAGATTTTATTGATTCTCCTGTATGCAGCGATGATGCTGGGTATTGCCTGGGTCTGGGGGATTCAAGAAACATCACTACTCGTCTCGATGATCCTTATTCAATCATTAACTTCCTTATTTCTTTTCTTTCGTTCGGTGATCACCGCCCAGCAATGGTTTCGGACAGATGCATGGCTTTCGGTATTAGACAAAACATTGTTAATCCTGGTTTGTGGAAGCCTGCTGTATTTCCCGGCTGTATTTGAGACGATAACGATAAAAAAATTCCTGGTGATGCAGATGGCATGTACCGGTTTGGCTACAGCCTGTGCCCTTGGCATCATACTCAGAAGAGGAACTCCATTCATATTTAATCAACATTTTTTTATTAGCCGGAAATTAATGCAGAATGTTCTGCCTTTTGGAATCATCATCCTATTAATGGGAATGCATTATCGCCTGGATGGATTCCTGCTTGAGCGATTAAAGGGTCCGGAGGAAGCAGGATTATACGCAGCCGCGTATCGCTTGCTGGATGCAGCCAATATGGTTGGGTTTTTATTTGCTTCCTTCCTGTTACCGTATATTGCAAGCCTGTTACAGGAGAAAAAAGCGATCTCACCCGTCGTACTCTACGCCCAGCATGCCCTGGTCCTTTATTCCACATTTGTAATCATCTTGGTCGTTTTTCTTTCACCATGGATCAACCAGTTGCTTTACCGTGAACAAATTCCAGGCGCAAAGACCATACTTGCCTGGACCATGCCTGCATTATTGGGTTATTCCCTCGTTCAGGTATATGGCACCGCACTCACTGCAGCGGGTTTAATTAGACAATTTTGCCTGATCGCTTTTTTTTCAGTCATTTTTAATATTGCATTGAACTTGCTCCTGATCCCACCGCATGGCGCGTTAGGAGCTTGTTATTCTGCGATTATCAGCCATAGTATTTTCGGTATTGGCTGTATGGTCTATTGCAGTAATAAAATGAATATTCGTATTTCTTCCCGGAGCTGGTTTATTTATTTATGCGCTGCCCTGGTTTTGACATTTGTATTTATTGGTGGAAAATATATCGGACTTAGTTATGAGATATTGCTTTTAGTAGGGATTATGATATTTCTGGGTTTTTTTTTCCTGTTCAGGGCCAAAATGCTGAACTATTGGCTGAAGCTGAAAACATCAGTAACTTAAAATTTTTAAAACCACTTCATGCCCGATCTCTTTGACCTGGTCTCAAAATGGTGGAAACACATCCTGTTTTTATTATTAATATCATTGGCTGTTACTTTTCTCATGGTTTCCATAGCACCTAAACGTTACGTCGGAATCGCGACGGCATTACCCGCCCCCACATATGGTACTGATAAGCTTGGCGTGTTCGGGGAAAATGTAGAAACGCTTTATCCCGGGATAGGGACAGCGGATGACCTGGATTTTGTGCTTGGAACAGCCAGGCTGGATACTGTTTATAGTTCTGCCGCTGCAGACCTGAAACTGGTGCATTATTATAAAGTGGACCCCGAGGAAAAGAACGCCTCTAAAAAGGCGGGTTTGATCTTGAAAGGGAAAACAAAAGTCTATAAGAGTGATTTTGGTGAACTCAAGGTGAAATGCTGGGACGCCAATGCGGCACAGGCGGCTGATATGGCAAATACTGTTATGCAAAAACTTCAGCAGATCCACCAGGACGTACAAACAGCGAATAACCGCAGCATGCTGAATAACATTGGGCAGGAATTGGTAAAATTGAAAGCAGATTACCAGGCTTTGAAAGATTCCATGACTGCGCGATCCAATAGTTTGCTTTCTGCCAGAGAACAAAACCTGGTACAGCAGATCCAGGAGTATGAAAGGCTTCAAAGACAGTATTCGCTAATGGTAAATGCAAAACCCCAGGCCCTGATCATCACTGAATCGGCATCTCCTGGCCTCTGGCCTGATAAACCGAAGCCTAAAAGAACATTATTGGCTGCGGCTGTCCTTAGTTTGTTTTTTGGATTGCTGGTTGCGTTAATTCTTGAAAGAAGAAGAATGATAAGATCATGAATTCAACTGTTTTTTTAAATAGACAATTCAATGGTTTTGCAATATTGTTTTTCCTGTCTATTGCTTTCGCTGTATATTTTTCTGCATACTGGCTGATCCTGATCCCTTTTGGGCTCGCGTTGTTTTATGTTGGTTGGCAGAGATGGTATCTATGGTTTTGGCTGTTAATTGCAACGCTGCCATGGTCATCTGAATATCACCTCACTCCTGTACTTGGAACTGATATTCCCGATGAGCCATTAATGTTGATCACCAGTTTTTTCTTTTTATTGAATTGGGCCTCACAACCGGCACAAGTGAACGCAGCGATATGGCGACATCCCCTCTTGATCCTGTTATTAGCCCATCTTTGCTGGATCGGGATTACTATATTTTTTTCTACTGAACCTGTCTTGTCAGTAAAGTTCTGGCTGGCCAAAGGTTGGTACATCCTTGCTTTTGTTTTTGCACCTCTTGTGATTTTCAGCGACCGCGAACGAGTAAAAATAACTGCGATCATATTTCTTTATTCCATTGGTTTAGTTACAGCCGTTATTTTATACAGGCATTACCAGTTGGGTTTCGGTTTCGAAAATATCAACCTGGCAGTTTCTCCTTTCTTCCGTAATCACGTAAATTACTCGGCTATGCTAGTTTGTGCCCTCCCGGTGTTAGTTGCCGCTTACCGGCTGGACAGGAAAAACAAGCTTGTAATTTTCTTGACCCTGCTTTTGTTCCTGATCGCCATCTTTTTTTCATATGCCCGGGGTGCCTGGCTGGCTGTTATCGCCGGTTTGATCAGTTATTACTTAATAATAACCCGGAAACTGGCAGCCACTTTCATCCTTGTGATCGTATTAACCATCGCCTCGTTTTTTTGGTTAAAGACAAACGAGCGTTACCTCCGGTTTGCCCATGATTACAAAAGCACCATTTTCCATGAGAAATTCAATGAGCACTGGAGGGCCACTTATGAATTAAAAGATGTATCTACGGCCGAACGTTTCAATCGCTGGATTGCCGGGGTCGGTATGGTGGGTGATCGCTGGCTGTTGGGATACGGACCCAATAGTTTTTATTATCAGTATAAGCCATTTGCCCTTCCGGCTTTTAAAACCTGGGTTAGTAAAAATGAGGAGAGGTCAACCGTGCATAATTATTTTCTTTTACTCGCGATTGAGCAGGGCATCACCGGCCTGTTGATATTTATGATATTGGTGGGAGCAATGTTTTATTATGCAGAAAATTTATACCGCCGGATCAGTGATCGTTTCTACAAAGAAACGGTGCTGGCTACCGGGGTAATGATCAGTATGATCATGGTCGTGAATTTCCTGAGTGACCTGATAGAGACAGATAAGATTGGGAGCTTGTTTTTTTTAGCGATTGCGATGTTGATTATTGTGGATAAGCAGGTAACTATCAAAAGCGAAACCTGAAAATGGATGCTCATTTCCTAGTGAATCAGCCTTACGCAGCAGGCGAATAAATGACCGGAAAACTGAAAACAATAATCGGAAACTGGAAACAATACACCGGGAACACCTATATTTTCCCCCTCACATTCAACGCATCTCTTAATCCATTTCCCAGCAAGTTGAAAGCAAGCACCAGCAACATGATCGCAAAACCGGGAGCGAGAGCCAGCATTGGATTTTGCGTAATGATAAAATTGTAATTTTCTTTAATCATCAATCCCCAACTGGGTTGAGGGGGTTGTACGCCAATTCCCAAAAAGCTTAATCCTGCTTCTATCACGATAGCTGAAGCAAAATTTGAAGCGGTGATCACCATCACGGGGCCCATGATATTTGGCCAGATATGCCGGACGATGGTACGGAAGTGAGAAAATCCCAGTGCACGTGTAGCTTCCACATATTCCAGTTCCCTGGCAGCCAGTACCTGCCCTCTCACAAGTCTTGCCACATTCACCCACATAGTCAATCCAACTGCTATAAATATCTGCCAGAATCCTTTTCCCATTGCCAATGTTATTGCAAAGACCAGCAGCAGCGTGGGGATGCTCCAGATCACATTGATGAACCACATGATTATATTATCTGTCCTTCCCCTGAAATACCCCGCGAGGGAACCAAGAATCAAACCAATGGTGAGTGAAATGATCGCAGTGATTAAACCAACACTAAGACTTACTCTTGTTCCAACAATCAGCCTGGCCAGGATATCCCGTCCATATTTGTCCGTTCCCAAAAGAAATTTCTTTGTGATCACAGCACGAGGTGATAACTGTGACCTGTGATAGGCCTGGCGGTCACTTACCCCTTCATCAATGAATTTCTGAACAATGATGCTGTCCCCCCGCATTTCATGAGCAACGATCGGGATGTAATAATATTTATCTTCCTGCCCATTTAACAGCCGGTTGAAGAACCCCGCATCTTTGACCTTCTTTTCTTTTTCAAGTTTTATAAAATCCCGGGTATAGCCCGGTTTTTCACCGCCGATCTCTAGAATGATGCGGTTGGCATGCGGGGATGGATCCGGAGAAATAAAATAAGCAAATAAGGCTACTATGGCTGACAAACCAATAACTACCATTCCAACAACAGCCCCTTTGTTTTTTTTCAACCGTTTCCAGGCCGCTAGTTGAAATGATGGCGAAAGTCCGTTGCTCATGAATGGAAGTTAGGGATCAATTGGCAATAGGCAATAGGCAATGAATCCGGACAACTTTGTTTGCTTATTGTCAATTGCCCACCGTCTATTTAAACAACTATCTCACCCTCCTCCCTTTCCATTCGTATTTTCCTAATTGGCCAAAGCATCCGGCTAATATCGTGTAATAAATGTGAAGCGGCTGGAAGAAGAAGAAGTATTTCATCAGCGGAGTATATTCATAGAAACGGGCTACTGAGGAAACGAAGGGCCATTCAATGATCGTTTTCAATATCCACGTGGCCGCCAAAACCATCCAATACCAATAATTAAAAAAGCCCGCCGTAATCAATGCGAGGAAAGAAAGATTGTACATATACACAAGCAACAGGGCTCCCTGCAGGCTACGGTCTTTGTAATAAAATGTCTTGCTGGCCCAGCGGATCCGTTGATTGAAAAACTCTTTCCAGGTTTTCATAGGTTGGGATGTAACGATCGCTTCTTTTGCTTTTAAGTAGTGAATGCGACCAGGATAGTTTTTCTTTAGCTTATGCATTAGCAACATATCATCCCCAGAAGCGATATTGTCAATCCCAGAAAAACCATTCACCTCGTCGAACGCTTTTTCTCATAAGCCAGGTTGGCT
>Ga0196964_10000486_pt1 | contig 24221 bp, 22 predicted proteins | sample S1_10metaG_FD_148615 | JGI IMG/M metagenome (GOLD analysis project Ga0196964, IMG submission 148615) | Soil microbial communities from Anza Borrego desert, Southern California, United States - S1_10 | ecosystem: Environmental > Terrestrial > Soil > Desert | place: USA: California | collected... | reverse complement strand
TTGGCTCTTCCGTACTTGCTATGCTAATTTGTTAGTTTAAGTGCCTCGGAGTTAGCTATACGCGGTTTCAATGCGATCGCAGGCAGCTAGAGGAAAGATTTATCTGAAATAATCCTCAAAGCCTTGCTTGGCAAGGCTTTCAATATAATTTAAAGCTAAACTAGCATACTAAGTACGGAAGACCCGGTTTTTATCAGAAGCTGAACTAGCTGAGGCGGAAAAAAACGAGGAAGAAGCTATAGAATTGGCGAGTGAAGCTGAGTGGGGTTGCTGGTACTAAAATCCCCACATTACGCGAACTTGCTGCTCGTTTTAAGGAGCGAAACCTGGCTAAAGAAACTGCTTTTCGTTATAGTTGAACATCTGGTTAACATGCTAATTGATGACAATGAAAAAACATTGGGGAAATTGCATTTATATTCGCCCATGAGTAGCATTCGACTACTTTGAGAGACGAGCGCTTTTTACTAAAAAATCCTTGTCTGCCCATGAGGGGCAATGTCCCCCGGATAAATTTGCTTAGACCCCTTGGGAATATAAATCCAGCCAAGGTCTTGTAAACGGTTTGTCAAATTAGATATCGTTACACCCAGATCCTTTTGTATGGCATAAAGGTGAGACCATCTTGTTAAATCCCGCCCTCTTCGCTCTTCTTCTAACTTATACCGAGGCATCAGCAGGCAACCTGCAAAATATTGAGCTTGCCATTCAATATTATCTAACTGACTCTTACCAATAATTTGATTAACTTTATCACCAGCACTGCGACACAAAAATAGCTTAACAGCTTCTTCCATGCCTAGATTTAACCCTAGTTGTTTCACAATACCATCAGCCTCATCTTGGTTGACGTGAAGTACCCAGTGACCAATTTCATGAGCAATTGTAGATTGGTCAAAGCCTTTAGGCAGTTTTAGAATATCTTCATTGATCTCAATTTTTCGTTCTAAAGGTAGAATCCTAGCTGCTATAGCTCCTTCATCGTCAGGAGGTATTTTATCCCACTCAACATTTATTTCCAAAGCATCAGCAGTACGAGTAGCATCAAAAGGCCACCTTGGAGGGAAGTTTTCTTTCTCCATAATTGCTAAAACATCATTAGCCTTACGCTCAATTTCATCTTTTGGGTAAAAACGATACTGTTTGAACAAATTCACGTTTTTTTCTCCTCATTTCTCCACTTATTTCTAAAACCAACTAACCTAACCCTTCGCTCCAGCTTTAGCTAAATATATTTGTTTAGAACCTTTGGGTATATAAATCCAACCCAATTCTTGCAGACGATTAACGAGATTAGATATCGTCACACCTAGTTCATCTCGCATTGCATAAAGGTGACGCCAATTAGTTAAATCACGCCCTTTTCGTATTTCTTCAACAACATGACGAGGCATTAATAGACAACTAGCAAAATACTGAGCTTGCCATTCAATTTGATCTCTCTGACTACTAGCACTATATTTATCCATCTGCTCACTGGCACTGCGACACAAGAATGGCTGTACTGTTTCTGCTACAGCAGAATTCATTTCTAGTTTCTCTGAAAAACTTTCAGCTTCATCTTGGTTAACGTGAAGTATCCAATGCCCAATTTCATGAGCTATTGTCGATTCGGCAAATACTCCCAGCACTTCGGGAATGCCTGTATTGATGACAATTTTGCGTTCCAAAGGTAAAATATTAGCTATGATTAATCCTTGCTCATCAGGCAGGATTGTTTCATACAAAATATTCAAATTTAAAAAATCAGATACGCGAGTAGTATCTATAGGAAATTTCAGCTCATAATTAGATAGGGCTTGCATACGCCTTAAAATTTCATTGGCTATGCCCTCAATTTCATCTTTAGAATAAAACTGATATGGCTTAAATAAATTAAGTTTTTTCTCAAGCTTTGCAACCTTGGTTTTGAGGAGGGCATTTTCTTTTTGTAATCTTGCGACTTGCTCATCCACTCCCTCTACTAATGAGTCAATTCCAGGACTAGACCGCACTCGACGAAACAAGGCAGCCATCTCTTTGTAGTTCGCCTTTACTAATTCCTTAAGAGCTTCCTCATCACGCTGAGTCATTTTACCTGCGAGGTACATTAGCTCTTCTGCGTTCAACTCCAGGTGATGGGCTAACTCTCGAATCACTTCCTCACTTGGCTCAACGTGGTCGTTCTCTAACTTAGATAGGTAGGTATAATCCACACCCACTTTCGCGGCCAGTTCACGTTGGCTCCATCCCCTCTTCCTACGAGCTTGCCAAATAAGCTTGCCAAAGCTCTGACTCTGTTCTTTGTTCATATCCACATCCGATTGACTGAAAAAATCACTGCAATCTAACTACAGTAAGTCTTCTAGCCATTTATTGTTCGATTAAGCCTGAACTCTCAACACGGAGCAAGGATTTCCTTGGCTAGACATCTCCCCAGAATAATCAGTTAAGCACAAGACATAGTTACACCATACCGTTTGTTGAATTATCTAGTCAAGTTGAATAAAATATTCAACAAATTGTTGCATGGTTTGTTCTAGTTGCTAAAATTTTACATATAAGCTAGCATCAGCAGGTAGCGGCAGGAGAGAACGCTGTATATGGTGTATGTAACCCATCCTAGTGGAGACAAGGCACTTAATGTGAAACCGTCGAGATTGAAGGTATCCCAGCAATACTCCCCAATCGAGTGGGTCACAGAGACGGGACAGGTAGTTGAGATGTCAGATCATCGGTGCAGTCCGTTCGTCGCCCAAAACCTAGAGCGGGTCTTTCCCGACTGGGTTTTACCCGTAACAACCTGCCGAGTGATTGTAGTTCTCCAACAATCCCGCTACCCTCTGGCGGAAACTGCATCCCACATAGAGAGAGAGAAAGACCGTTTGCGAGAAAGGTTTCTCAGCTTTGGTTCAGATGTAGTACGCTATTTGCGCGATCGCGGCTTCATAACAGACCTGATCGATCCTCGTACTGGTTATCCCCTACTCTCACGTCCCGGCGAAATCGCCCATGACGACACCGCCGCCATCAAAGCTTTGTTAGGCTACCCAGTCATCCACAATAGCTGCTCTGTGTTAGAGCATCCCAGTTGGGGCAGTGCTGTTTATCCCAGTATCTTGATATCTTCGGCTTCTTCACGAGCGATTATGCCTGTCTTAAAAAGAGTGGCCCTCCAGCATGGTTGGACTGTCCCACAACCAAAAACAGAATTACAACTATCTCTACTGGGAATTTGAATATGAAAAAACAGCCGTCCAATCCCGACCAACTGTGTTTTTCAATCGGCAGACCCCTGCCAGTTCTAATTGAGGAAGTGCAAAAGTCAAGTCGTAATCCACAACTGAGGAAGGCTGCCGAACAGATGCTGGAAGCTTTGCGTATCTTTGAACTGGCGAATCAAACTGGCGCGTCCAAGTCGGAGAAAGCTAATGCAGCCATCTACGAAATTCTTACCAAATAAATTTTCTCACCACTGAATAGCTCGGAGCCTCAATCGATGACAAAAATTTGGCAGTTCGCCAGCTACAATCTGTTGTCTTTATTCTCCCCAGCAGTGGGGCAAGAACGCTGGCACTGCGATATGAAACGGGGATTTACTAAAGCTCGCAAAAAAGAACCCCAAGTTAAGGCTCTCTTGGAGCAAGATACCACTTGGCAAAAGATTGGATTGCTAGCACAAAAAGGAGTTTATGAATTTCATCAAGACACCCAGCTATTAGACTCATCAGATTGCGTAGAGCGAGTAGCAGAGATTATACAACTGAGTCAAGAATCAGTTGAAGTTCAAAAACGAGTTACACACATCCTGGGAAACTATCGTGAAAAGCCGATTTTAGTTGGGAGAAACATCATCAAACTGAGTCGAGGCGATGAGGGATTTCCAGAACCAATTATTATCAGACATGGGAATTATCTATTTAATTTTTATGCTGCGATTGATTGCATTTTTCTAGAGCCAGATGGCAAGCTGCACATTTTAGATTTGAAGACAGGTAAATCCGAATTTGACCGCCGACAAGGATTTATTTACCTGCTAGCTGCCCGCTATCTCTATCCACAGCAAGCCGCTGTTGCTTCATTCTATAACTTGGAAACTGGGAATTGGTCTGACCCCATCACTGCAACCTCTGTACAACTTGATGCTATTCAGATGGAACTGGCGCGAATTTCTCAGCAGCATCAAAGGGATTTATGGCGTTATCGACAAAGCCCAGCCGACTTCGCAACAATCTTTCCACCTAATCCCGGGCTTCCCTGCCAATATTGCCAATTCAACTCAATTTGTCAATTTTCTGCCTTTGAGGTTCCCGCATGACTGCTGCTGTTCCCGTTTCCCAAAGTCCGAGATTTTTGGGCGAAATTTTCCCGATTACTAACTCACAACCAAATTGTATCGGCTTTCGATTGAGTCCAGAAGTTGACCGGGAAGTTGGAAACCGCTTGAGTTTCCATTTTTGCCGGAAGTTCCCAAATCTAGTTGTTATTTGGCATGATAAATTGTTTTGGGTATTAGGGAAGCCAAGTCAACAAATGCCCAGTGTTGATGCCTGGAAAGAGGCTTTGAAAAATATCCAAAAGGAAGTGGAAGATTTTAGTAATTGCTACTGGTCATTTCAATGGGTTCGTCAGCCGTCAGTAACTCCCTATGTTTTGGCTCAACTAGCTTTTCAAGTTTTGAGAACAGATCGACCTTTTTCACCCGTTTCTGTTTTATCAGACAAGGGGGTAGAAGTCAGGCGCGAAGTGGAATTCTGGGCAGAAACTATTGAATTACAAAGGGAATTACAGCCTGCCCTAGCTTTAACAGTTCACAGCCGCATCTTATTTAAAGCAGATTTAGCTGAGTTTTACCAGAATCATCCCTACCGACACGAGCCTGAAAAACTTTTGATTGGCTTAAAAGTACAAGATATTGAATCAGGGAGTTTTGCTACTATTACCCAGCTGGCAGGAACAGTAGGAGAACACCGCCAGAGGTTAATGGAGAATGCCACGGGTTCAGTTAGTAAAGAAGCTTTGAAAAATGCGCCAGATGACCAGCCTCTTGTGGCTGTGCAATTTGGCAAGAATAAAAAACAGTTTCACTATGCAATGGCTGCTCTCCGTCCAGCTATTACGGCTGAAACAGCCAGCCAGTTTGGAGTGGAGTATGGACAACTCCTCAAGGCAACTAAAATTTGTAATAGTGAGCGACAAAAACTTTTATTTGCTTACAAAAAAGAAGCGGAAAATGCTTTAGTCACTTATGGATTTCAGCTAGCAGCTAAGTGTCTTAACAGTATTCAACATCCCGATGTTTTCTGGAAACCGTCCGTTCCCCTCTCAGAAACCCGACTTCTTTTTGGTAACAATGTTAATGAAGTTCAAGGTAAAATCCTTACGGGTCTTAAAAAAGGGGGTGTTTATCGCCGTCATGATGATTATCGCGATTCCTCAAGAGTTATAAAAATAGCGGCTTTGAAACTATGCGATGTGAAGGTCGATCCCTTTCTCAATGAAGTTCAGAAACGTCTCAAAGATTATGGATTTGGGAGCCAGATCATTGAGAAAAAAGCCCTATCGAGCAATAACTTGAACGGGGCTGAAGTCAGAGTAGAAGTCGAGAGAGTTGTTAATGATTTAGTGACTATTACACCGGATATTGTTTTGACGTTTCTCCCAGAGAGCGATCGCAACACAGACCGGAGTGATGACGGAAGTTTTTATCATCAAATTTACTCCCTGTTACTAAATCGCCGCATTGCCAGTCAAGTTATCTATGAAGACACTTTAGAGGATGTTGAGTCCAAGTACATCCTCAATCAAGTAATTCCTGGTATTCTGGCTAAGCTGGGTAATCTACCTTTCGTTTTAGCAGATCCCTTAACGATTGCTGACTATTTTATTGGATTGGATATTTCCAGGTCTTCTAAAGAAAAGTTGCCTGGAACTTTGAATGCTTGTGCCAGTATACGTCTTTACGGTCAACGAGGAGAGTTCCTGCGCTACCGACTTGAAGGCGATTTAATTGAAGGAGAAGAAATTCCTCAGCGACTTCTTGAAAGGTTACTTCCAGCTGCAACGCTAGGAGGTAAAACTGTCTTGATTTATCGTGATGGGCGATTTTGCGGTCAAGAAGTTGATAATTTCTTGGCAAGAGCTAAAGCAATCAGCGCCAAATTTGTCCTGGTAGAGTGTAGAAAGTCTGGTATCCCTCGACTGTATAGCTTGAATCAAAAAGTTGTGGCGGCACCAGCACCGGGTTTGGCACTTCGCGTCTCATCTCGTGAAGCGGTTCTGGTAACTACTCAGGTTTCTGAAAATGTGGGTTTGGCTCGTCCCCTGCGCCTGACAGTTCACGAGCAAGGACATCCGGCATCAATTGAGAGTGTGGTAGAAACGACTCTTAAACTCACTTTGTTACATCACGGAGCGTTAAAAACTCCTCGATTGCCAATGCCACTTTATGGCTCAGATCGCATGGCTTATCTGCGCTTAAACGGGATTTATCCTAGTATATTGGAGGGCGATCGCCAGTTTTGGCTCTAGGCTCATTGGTCAAGTTGACGGGGTTGTCACCCCATCAGCGCGATTGCCTAAAAAGACGATAAAAATTCTCACACCTCCACATCAATTCCCAGTGCTGGATTATGGGTATAACGTTCATTGATATGGGCATACAGCGCAGTCATCTTCGAGTCAGAATGCCCCAACAAATCTTGAACTTGCCTTAAATCCCCTCCATGACGTATCCCCAACGTCCCAGCCGTATGTCTCAAACTATGCGCTGATAAGCGCCGTTCTTGAGTTAAAAGCTGTTCCAATTTCAGGTTTTTTTCCTGAGTGGGTTTAGCTTTAAGATCGATCGCCTTCAAATACTCATCCACAATCCAACGAATCCCACGCCGCGACAACCGCTGTCCCCCAAAGCGATTCCCCACAGCCACGAATAAAGGACTCTCTAGCGTCAAAGTCTCCCCACTTATCTCCCTAGCTTCCAAATACTGCCACATAACTTGAGCAATATCAGGTCGTAGCGGAATAGTTCTAATGCTACCCTTTCCCTCGACTCGCAGCCCCAAATTATTACCAGAACGTATCAAATCTCGGATATTCGCCCGATGTAACTCCACCGTGCGCGAACCTTGCAAAGCCATAATTGACAACAAACAGCGATCGCGCAAACTCTTCAAACTCCCATCGCGCTTAACCGCACTCAAAAACCTTCGTAGTTCCTCTTCCTCCAAATAATTCAGGCGTTGGGTCGCATCAACTTTATCCTTCGGCGGTTTAATTCCTTCTCCTGGATTTTCCTTCACCAGCCCCTGAGAAATTGCAGCCGCGTAAAACCGACGAATCACAGTCAACGAAAGCGCCACTGTCGCGGGTTTTTGATGTTTCTCCTGCATCAGATAGTGACGATAACGCTTGACATCCTCCGTTGTCGCTACTGCCGGATTGATCCCACTTTCGCTACACCAGTCGATGTAATAAGCCACGCGCCGCTGGTAAGTGTAAACCGTATCGGTGGCGGCATCTCCTGACGCGACATCCAGCTCTAAAAACCGCCCAAACGCCTGCAACATCGCCTCAGTTGTCGGCAAGATAGCAATGCGCGAGTAAGAGCTACGCTTCTTTTTTGTTGTTTGGGGCAGAGCTTTAGGTGGCACGCACTTTTTTAAGTACACTTAGTTACTTTACAACAACGGTAAAGACACTGCTTTTATTGCTACCCATAATTGATGTTTCAGGCAGTATAAAGGGTTTATTTGCTTGATAATTCATCGTTTAAGACCCACGGCAATGACACCCAATTGTCAGTTAAGCGTTAGCTATCAATTTCGGACTATGTACGGCATTGAGCCGTACAATATGAGAGAAGTCATTTAACATATGGAGGCTGTCATGACAACAACCGGGTCCCAAAGCAATGCAGCCAAACGCAAGGAAGCCAAAATAGAACGTTTAGAAGCCCGCGTTACGTCAGAACAAAAGGAATTATTCCAGCAAGCTGCTGACATTGAAGGTCTTTCATTAACAGATTTTGTGATTAGCAGCGTATTGGACGCGGCGCGACGGACTATTCAGGAACACTCCATGATGGTTTTAAGCGTGCCAGATCAAAAAGCGTTTGTCGAAGCACTGCTCAATCCCCCAACTCCTGGCGACAAGTTACGAGCTGCAGCTCTTCGCTATAAGCAATACATGGGGACAAGTGACGCTACCCGATAGCTTTGATTACCTAATAGAACCGCTAGGTTCAAACCATAACCGGACGGTTTTTTGTTGCGGTGTCGAGTCACTGGATGGGTATTTTCAGCGTCAGGCGGGACAAGATGCTCGCAAGCGCGTTGCTGCCCCGTTTGTGAGGGTTGATAAAAGTTCTGGTAATGTTGCTGGATATTACACGCTGTCAGCTTTCGCGATTAACATTGGGGAACTGCCACTTGAAATTAGTAAAAAGCTGCCAAAATATCCGGTTGTTCCTGCCATCCTACTCGGTCGGTTGGCAGTCGATCTAAATTATCGGGGCAGAGGACTGGGAGAGTTGCTGTTAATGGATGCACTACACAGATGTCTGCAAAGTGAAATTGCTGCTATGGCTGTGGTAGTTGATGCGTTAGATGATACTGCCTGCTCTTTTTACGCTCATTATCAATTCCAACGTTTTCCTGCTTCTCTTAATCGGCTGTTCCTACCAATGGCAACTATCGCCCAAATGTTTGAATGAATAGCGCCCTGGCTGACAAGATTATTAAAGCAGCCTGCCAGCGGGTGGGATTGGAGGGGGTTAGCACCCACTCTTTCAGACGGACGGCACTTACTCAGATGTGCAATGCTGGGATTCCACTGAGGCACATTCAGGAGATATCGGGGCATAACGATTTGGGAACTTTGCAGCGGTATCTGGAGGTATCCCCTGACCAGAGAAAGAAGGCGATATCGGTAATTGGGTTCTAAAAGAAAATAACTAATTTTTTCACACAGTTGCTTAAATACTTGTGTTAAGACACAAACTCTCTACATAGTTCTATTTTAATTTGATTAATTGAATGAAAAACTTTACCTACTTTGATAGAGATTAGGCAAAGTTTAATGACTTTAAAATAAGAGTAGATCTTGTTAATGAACAGACTCATGGCACACGTAGAATGGGATTGGTCTGAACGTCCGAAAAGTTATAGGTTTGAACCACAAGAGGACATTACAGCATACGAAGTTGCACAGCTTCTCCCAATTCTCCTTGCAAGCTGTAGAGATGCAAAGAATATGTATCAGCTAATAAACAAAGAAGTTTCTGATCTCTTAACCGATAACGTAGAAAGTCTACCTGAGCATCTTCGTCGTCATTTTAGGTAGCGTTTGATTGGGTCTGCGACAGGAAAGGTACAACTGTACCCATTTTGCGCTTGGTACAGAATCCCTCACTGGATGAATCATGCAGCGTCCATACCAAGTTCTCCAGTATCACTGTTACGGGGGATTGAATAGGTACAGCATTGGGATAAATTTAACGCCCCTAACTAACCTAACCTGCTTTTTACTGGGGCGATAGCCCTATAGCTTTAATCCTGTACGGAGGCTGGAAGTAATGCCAGCACCTCTAAAAATTTTTGATAAATTAAAAATTTTTAGAGGTGCATTTATTCCCTGCTGGCTACTTTCAGTAAGCTTCATTGTAATAAAAAGTGAAACGAAGCCACAGGCACTCTTGTTGGCGGGGCTATCGCCCCTTAAATTAGGGGGATTGGTGGCGTCTTTTTTAGCCAGTTTGTACTCACACCCCGAATTCACTTATGCTGCTACAGCCGAGATTCGGAAACGAGTGGGATGGGTGCAAACCAAGTTAGAGCGGATTGAAAAGAAATTGGGGACAACTCCTCATAGGTAAGTTGTCCGTCCGTACAACGATTAAATTCCTTATTCCTCCTCAAAACTGTGGGTTTTAAACTTCAGCGTGCGACAGTTTTCAGTTACTGTGCGAATGACATGATCTGGCACGCCATCAGGCAGGTTAACCTGAATTTCTATGGTAACTTGCACTTCTGCTCCCATTAACCCTGATAAGTGTTGCAAGATTTCAGTGGCTATATTTCCGGCATCTCTGTTTACGCGCAGGGGATCTAAATCGGCTGATCCATAAAAGCGCTGTAGCTTCTTTTTAGGGAGTGTTGGAGAGGTGGGTTCACTACTTTCTTGCTCTGCCTCAGTTTCGCTTATGGTAAGGGTGCCACCGCTTCCTGTGCCTCCACTTAAAGTAATATGCTGATGTTGCCGTGCTAATTCGGCAGCATCGGCACTTATTTGTTGTTGAGCGACATCGGGTTTGACAAGCCAGCTTTGGCTACTCAGGGTAGCCGTAATATGTTCGCCTGCTTTCAATCCCAAATAGCGTTGTTTTGCTTCGTCCCAGCCAGTAGCGTAAGCAAAGTTTTCCGTCCACAGCAGTGCTGCTACTCCTTCTTGGATAGCTGATAGCAAAGCTTGTTCGTTCTTTAATCGGGGCAGATAGGGATAGTTTGTCAGGTATTTCCAAAGGGTGTTCAGGTCGATGCGATCGCTGTTAGGCCAGATATAAAGAACGAGGACTTCTAGACACAGGCGGGTGGCAGAATAGTGAGTAATTAAGTGTTCTTCGTGAACGAGCTTACGGCTGGCACGCAGAATGGGGGAATCTTGTCCTTGCAGTCGTGGTTCTTCCCAGACGATAGCACCTTGGGGATTGGGTTGAGTCGGGATTAAAAGCCACTGATATGCTTCTTGCAGTAATAGCTCTACAGTTTTATCGGTATCTTTTTGCTTGCTTGTCGCTTGGTTGCTCTGGAAGACATCGAGATTGAGAATTTCTTTATCCCGAACAATTTCATCCCAAGCTAAATACTGGCAGACAGACTGGACTAAGTGGTCTATTTTGGTCTTATCGGATGCTAGAAATAGCAGCAGGTTTTTGCAGTAGCGGGGGCTAGCTCCTTTGGTGGCGAGGATTTCTTCAGCTTGGTGACGGGCGGGGCTATCTTTGGCTTTGCTGCTATGGGGATGCTGCGGTCCCAATACGACTAAGCGCACGCCCATGTTTTCGTCGTCAGGGATATCGGCAGAAGAATTAGGAGCGATGTGGACTCCGGCAAATTCTCCTCGTTGGCGGTCATTTCGCAACCGCCGAACGATTTCTTCCCAAACGCGGTCTGGATCTTGTTTAATCTGGGCAGCACGGTCTTGGGCTGTGCGGGTAACGTTGGGTTGCGTTGAAATCCAGTAACGATTGCCGTCTAAGTAAAGATAGGTGGCTTGGTCGGTAAGGCGACGCAGGGCATCGCCAAAGGTAGCGGGGCTTTCGCCGGGTTGAACGCAGCCGAGTTTGATGCGGCGGTCTTCAATACCGCGATTGGATGCTCTCAGGGTGGGCGCAGAACCGAGGTAAATGGTGCGGGTAACACGGCGACAGGCAGAGTAGCGACCAAGGTTGGGATTTTGACCGTCGAGTAAGACGGGCAGGGAGTTGATGCCGTCTACGTCTTTTTCAATGACTGGAACCCATTGGTCGTCTAAGTAACGAGTTAGTTCTGACTGCACCTGAGCATCTGCCATCGGCACGTTGGCAGGTAGAATTAATAAACTGCGATCTCCCTGTTCCCAGAGGCTATGAATTACCTTTGCCATCAGTCGCAGTACGCCTCTGGTGCGCTGGAATTTATCGAGGGTAGACCAGTCGCTGTAAAGGCGATCGAAGAGTTCGGGATGGATGGGATAAGCTTCTTTGAGTCGCCGCTCGTAATCGGCTTCGCGACACTCTAAGGGGAATTCCTGGGACTGCTGGCGGTACATTTCGCTGAATGCCCGCACGACAGCATCTCGCGCTACGAATAAGTCGCGATCTGTCAAAGGTTGGAACAGGCGGCGACGGACGATTTCAAAGCTTTCTTCCGCAGAAGCGGGTCGCCAGGGGGATTCGACTCTGCCGATCGCATTTTTCAGGCGATCTAGGGCTTCTTTCCCGCGATCGCCTCCGATTTCAATATCGGAAGATGGGATACTGACAACTAAGAGTGTCCTGTTGGCGTTTTTAGCGGATTCGCTTAAGGTTTGGGCGAAGGTAAAGTGGGTGTCGAAGCTGCCTGCGGGTAAGTCCTTTTCTTCGTGCAGTTGTCGGGCGTAAGCTACCCATTCGTCAATTAATATCAGACAGGGGGCGTAGCGGTTGAATAGCTGCTTGAGATTATCGCCGGGGTTGGTGGCGGTTTCGTCGGCTTCTCGCACCATCTCGTAACCTTCTTTACCGCCGAGTTGCCAAGCGAGTTCGCCCCAAAGCGTTCTGACAACCGTGCCATCTTTTTTCTGGTGGAGTTGACCGGGGGAAATTTTATTGCCGACGAGGACGACGGTTTTGACGTTGGCAGCGGGTTCGGAAACACCAGCAGTGGCGAATACGGGTTCTAATCCGGGTAAGTCGCTGGCAGAAACGCCAAAGAATAAATGGTACAACGCCAGCATTGCGTGGGTTTTACCGCCACCGAAGTTAGTTTGCAGTTCGATTACCGGGTCGCCACTTTTACCGGAAAGCCGCGTTAAAGCATTAGTCAGTAATTGTTTGAGTCCTTCTGTCAAGTAGGTGCGGCGGAAAAATTCGGTGGGGATGCGGTATTCGTCGGAGCCTTCGTCTAAGTAGACTTGCCAGAGGTCGGCGGCGAATTCCGCTTGTTGGTAGCGACCGGAAGCAACATCGGGATGGGGGGTGACGATTTCTCGCCAAGATTTCAAACCGCCAGCGGGGTTGGTTTCTACGGCAGTAACGGCGGCTTTGCGAGTTTCGCGGCGGGCTTGTTCTTCAAAGCGGAGGCGGAGCAGTTCTTGTTTTTGTTTTTCGACGGCATCTGCTTCTGGGGCGGAGATAGCGGCTAGCAGTCGGGTTACGCTGTCGAGAGCGCGGTAGGCATCGTCAGTAGAGAAAGTGCCGTTGTGCGCCCAAGAGTTGCGCGTTTCCCGCAGTTCGCTGACTAGGCTGCGTTCTACATGACCGAGGGTTTTTTTAAAGACATCATGCCACTGTTCGCCCATCAATTTCAGCAAGGCAGAAATATCTTCTTTAAGAATGTCGGCGACGTTGCGTTTCAGGGTGCGGTCTTCGGGTACGCTGGGTGTGGCAGCAACAATCCATTTGTCACGGTAGACGGAGCGCATTTCTCGCTCGATGTAGGGGTATAATCCTTGACCTAGAAGGTCTAATGCTCTGCCGACTCGTTCCCGGTTGTTAATTGCCATAATAAAAAATTTAGATTCTCAGTTTAAATTTAAAGATTTAAGTTAGTTGAAAAGCTTGGAGCAGAGCTTCATTCAATTTCTGGATTTGGTTTGTCCCCAATTTGCCCAAGCGTCTTTGAATTAGTTCCCGTTTAAGAGTAACAATTCTCGTGACTCGGACTTTAGATGTAACTTTTAATTTAGTTTCTGAAAATTCTGGGTCTGAGGTATCTAAGAGAAATTCTGTAGAAGTTAAGTTAGCAGTATCTTGAGAGGAAATAAAACAGAGCGTGATTTCGTCAAGACCAGTATCTACCCACAGCACCACAGCAGGACGTAACTTTGTTTGAGTTAGGTCTGTGAAGGGAAAATTAACCAGAACAATATCGCCTTTTTTTAAGCTCACTTAACTGGTTCTCCATCTTCAAGAGTATATAAATCTGGCTCACTGTAGAGGAAGTCAAAAGCCCCTCCCCGTGCAGCAAGTTGTGTTAGTTCATTAGTGGTGGGTTCTGATAAATCAATAAATAATTTTTCTTCTAATAAAGCGCGTTCTTCTGGTAATAAAGATTCAATTAGCTGGACAATTGATTCAACTAATTTTGCGTTCATAGTCCGAAACCTAAATCTAATTGGGTTTGTACTGTTTGTCCTCTATTTTCAGCAGCGAGGCGAGAAATTTCTGGCCAGGAAATCACGAGGCTGTTATAACCTATGGCTTCCGATGCCCAGCCTTTTCTGTCGCAGATGTTGTACAGTCGGTATGCCAACTCTTTGGCTATTTCACCGCGATCGCCTAACTGGGCTAGCATTGCTGCGGCTCCGCTTTCGCCTTTTTCGTCTAAGCTACGAATTAGGTGTTGGGTCGTTTCCCAGTCGGAGGTGCGAGATTCGGTAGTGGGGTTCCAGTCTTTTGGCAGTTCGTCGCGTTTGAGCAGTCGCACTTTGCCACTTTTTGCTGTTAGTATTCCCCCGGTAACGAGTCCTTGAATGCTGGTGTTTTTGGCTTTGGAGAGGGTTTCGGCATCACCGTAGAGTCCTTCGTTAAATTGATGCTGTTCAAACCAAGTCAACGCCCAACGGGTATCTGCATCGAATTCGCCTTCTTGTTCGGTAAGAAATTCGTCTAGGATTTGGTTGATTAGTTGCAGGGCAGTACGCACGCGCATAGGTGCGCCGTCTGCATCTAGGACTTTGGCGTAGCAGGAATAGATTGCCATACCTGGACCGATGCTAGCTTGGGCTAAGTCTACAGGGGCGATATTGCCTTGTTGCAGAGTTTTTAAGGCTTTTGGGAGTTCGCGTTTGAGTTCGTTGAGGAATTGGCGGCGAGTAGTGGATGGGGCAGTTTCAGGACGGGGGCGGCAGACGAGGACAATTGAAGTGGCTAAGGCACCAATACTTTTCTTCAAGCTGGTAATGAGTTCTGTCCTCATTGGCCAAGTGCCATTAATAGTAAAACCTGCTTGAAGCAAACCCTCCAACATTGTTTCCCATCCCGTAGAAGCAACAGCAGAACCGTCATTGTCATCATCAACATCCTGATTATTATCAATTTCAGTTTGTTTGAATGCGTAATATACAGTAACGGGGTAGTCAGAGCTAGTAGCTTCATACATTCTTGAAAATGCTTTGCTCAAACCTTCTTCAAAAAATTGACGGGCTTTGTTCTTATCACCCTCAAAGCGGTAAGGTGTTGCAACTAATTCTTGTATCTTTGGAGTGAGCAAAGTAGTAAGAAGATCGGGATAAACCTTGTTTAATGAGCATCGTAACCATACATAAAAATAGTCAGACAAGTCTGCATAGCTAATATTGTCATAGTAAGGCGGATCTGTTGAGATTAACTGTGGTATCAAACCAGCAAAATTTGAAGTGGCATCTTGCTGCTTTGATATTCCTATCACTACTTGTGAAGGTAAGTTTTTCAATACCCTTCCGAGACTGTCAAGAGTAAGTATATATCCACCTCCAGCTTCTGACAGTGGATTTGCCTCTGCAAAGTCCCATGTCATCGGAAGCGCTTGCCTTGAAAATGCTTGGGTTAGTCGAGCTGAATCGGTTTGCCAGGTTGCTATAGTGGTGTTTGTTAGCGTATTTTTATCTAAGCCAAAACCTAAATATATCGCTACAGCATCAGCATAAGCGATCGCACCTGCCCCACCGTCACAAAGGGGTAAACTATCATCAGCCATTCCAGCAGCTAACGCATCAACCTTTATCTGTTCTCTTGCTTCGCTTACTAAGTCGCTGAAAGTTGTTAAAGCTACAAGCTGACGTGAAGTAAAGAGATCAGCAAAAGTCCTCATGCCGTAATTTGGTGTTTTGAAATCTCGCGGATTATGCGGTAAATCAGCGTCAGGCTTCCACTCTGACTGTGCTGAAGCAGCAATTTCTTTATGCTCTGAATTGGGATAAAGATAAACCCGCGATCTATTCCCTTCTGCAACAATAGCCATTAATTGAGCGTCCATACGTCCCGCCTTACCTTCAGTCCGGATGTGGTCAAAAGGCACTGGCGTACTGCAACAAATACAAATTGCACCTTTGCGGCTAACAGTTCCGTCGGGTGGTTTTAGGAAAATACGCTCTTTTTCTGCCTCCGTTTTCGCTTCCTTGCGCTTCTTCTTTTGTTCTGTCTGCGTCCGTACCTCAAATCGCACAACTGGTTGCTGCTGAGAACGGTCTATAACAGGCTCTACCCACGCTTGCTTATCTTTTTTAGTAGAAAGTGCAAACGACCTCACCAAAGGCATCTGTGCGCCACAAGCGGGGTTAGGACACTTAACAGTTCTCGCCCACAACCAAGCAATTACCGTAGCTTCGCCCCCACCATACTCGACTGGCAGCTTCACTTTCGGGTATAAATGCCCAATCCGCTTTTCTGCTTCATCTCGCATCCACTTCCCGTAATAACGCACATCTTCTGCTAACCCTTGTGCGCCATACCAGCGTCCTGTTTTTAGCTTCTTCTGTACTTCTGGATTTACAGGCGGTTGGTCTTTAAACTTAGGCGGAATTTCAATTAATGCTTTAGTAATCAACACAGCTACCGGATTTAAGTCGCTACCATGCGCCTCTAAACCTAATCTTTGTGCTTCTAAAGGAATTGATCCGCCACCACAAAAAGGATCATAAACTGGAGGAGGACTATTATTAGTTGATTTAAGAATTTCTGCCCTAGCTGCGTTTAAAACTTCTTCATTATTAATATTTTCCCACTTTACTAAATTTTCAATTATTCTGAATAAGCGTTCTCTTTCCTTCTGCTGCGCTTCTTCTGTCGGAAACATATCTGGAAGACTGGACGGGTCATCAACTAATGAAGCGAAAAGAACTGCCCGACAAGTCGCCAAAGGTCGCCGCGCCCACCACAAATGCAGCGTTGAGGGATGTCCATGCCGTATAGATTTTTCTCTAGCCGATTCCTTGTTAATCGCCTCCAGAGGTAGTGCAACTTCAATTAATTTTTTGCGATATGGCATATATTTTAATTTTGATTAAATATTGATTATTTAAGAACTTGTACGTTGGGATACTTAAGAATTCTGGCATCGACTGTTAATAGTGGACAACCATAATTTTGGGCTGTAGCCACAATAATTTGGTCAGCCGGATCGTTGTGAAATCCTACAAGTTTAGTCGATTGAATTACTATGCTAGGTGTTAGATTGATTAATTTAATACCTGGATAAGCTAAGGCTTCATTAATCCATTCGTCAACAGAGTTAGTTAAATTTATCCTATTTTTTTCTACTAATTTAGCAACTTCCCAGCAGGAAATAATACTTACTCCTAAACCTTGACATTGATATTCATTAATCCAATACTGATGCCTTTCAGTCAGTTGCATATTGCGATCGACCCACCAAATCCAGATATGAGTATCAAGGATAATCATTGCAGCACTTCCCAATCTTCCGAAGCAACTGGTTCGGTTGGATCGTCATAACGAATTACCTTACCGTGCAAAGGATAGGGATTGGTATCTGGAGTACCACGTTCCCACAACTCTTTCCAGTTGTAATTTACGCTCGTTACTCCAAAGTCTGGCTCTTTGTGAAACGGACGCTTCACGTAGCGCACCACACAATCATTGTCTCGCACTTTGTAAGTTCCGCACGAAGCTTTCACTTTCCAGGCATCGCCTTCGCTAAACTCCTCCAACTTCGGTACTTGCACCATTGCCAAAATAAAGTCATCCGGCTTGTTCAGTGCGGTAAGAATCTCGTTCTTCGTTACCGTCACCGTATCTGCTCCGGCAATTCGCCCTTTGACTTCGAGAAACCGCAGCCTTCCCGTCCCTGGAAGGCGCGATTCGATATCATAGCCGCACTTGTCGGTGCTGACATCTCGCGGTTCGTAACCCAATTGTCGTTCCGCTGCCATTACCGCATCCATTGCTAACAGTTCGATGCGCTTGGTTTCTTTGGCAAAACTGTCAGCCGTCTCCCTGCGCTTGCCTTGCAGCCGTTGCAGCAGTCCTATCGGCACAATTAAAGCTCCCCCAATTACTACAGGCGGTAGGGGAGAGAGGCGGCGTTCCTGCTGTAACTCATCCATCCGCTTTTGCAATCGCGCTTGTAGTTCGTCGGCTCTGGCTCTGGCTTTGGCAGAATTAATCTTGGCATTAACTTTACCCGCCTGCTCTTGTAATTTCAGGTCTTCCGCCCGATGATCCCAATAATTAATTTCCTTAGTTAATCGGTCTTTCACCGCCGCCATCGTTTTGTCGATGAGTTCCTCTTTATATCCCTTAACTTCCATTAAATGCTGGGGGACGATTTGTGCGATCGCATACCCTGCGGCTTGAGCTTCGATATCGTCCCCCAGCCAGGACTGCGCTAAAATTGACTCGACTAAAGCTTGGTCTTCTGGCTTGAGCGGTTGGTAGTCCAGGTAAGGCGCATAGCCAGCACTGCGGATTAGGAATTTTGGGTTTGTCCCCTGCCCATTCGTTTCTGCTAGTGGAGCTAAAATCTCTACATACTGCATCCGTCGCGACACTACCCGCCGATTTCCAGCCACATCAGTACGGGCATCCTGGATGGAGTGTTCTAGGTATACCAGGGCGCGAATTTGCTCGCTGGGGTCGTTTTCGTCTACTAAAATACTGCCCTGCTTGAGTACGTCGCGGTAGCGTTCTAGAATCAGGTCTATAGTGGCATCCAGTAGCGGATGACCGGGACAGACTAAAGCCGCCAGAGGCTTCCCAGGAACGCTTATTAACTGCTTGTCAAAGCAAATTCGCTCGTAGCGGTTCAAAATTGGTTCCCTCCTTCCTACCACTCGACCTCGGTTGCGAATGACTGCCGGAACGTGGGTAATTTCGTAACGCTGCGATTCGCGATCGCGGACACTTCCCCCCAATTTTTGAAAAGCTTCTAAAAAGAACGAGGCGACAAAGTGCGGCTGCAACTTCCTGGCTTCAGCGCGTTCCATTTCTTCACGAATCTGCTGCACCCTGGAGATATCCATCGCATCCCGCGCTAGGGCTTTTTCTTCTAGCAGTTCCTGCAATCGCTGGCGGTCTAAACAATCAGAAACAACTTGGTTGAGTCGTTCTTTAACATCCGGGCGATCGCCATAACGAATGGCTGCAATCAACAGTTCCCGCAGCTGCACCCCGTCGATCGCTTTCCCCAGAACGTCAAAGACTTTACCCCCCAGCGCATCCTGTTCTATTTCTAACTTTTTCAACAGTGCCAAGTAGACATCGCCTTCGCGGGTTTCTTTGGCAACTAAATTCCACAGATGACAAACTTCTGTTTGTCCGATGCGGTGAATGCGACCAAAACGTTGTTCTAAACGGTTCGGGTTCCAAGGCAGGTCATAATTGACCATCAAGTGTGCCCGCTGCAAGTTAATTCCTTCCCCCGCCGCGTCGGTAGCAATTAATACCTGCACGTCTGGGTCTTGAGTAAAGGCTTCCTGGGCTTTACGCCGTTCCTCCCGCCCCATGCCACCGTGAATCGTCGCTACGGCTTCTGCACGCCCCAACAGCGTCCGAATCTGCTCTGATAAGTAATTCAGGGTGTCCCGATGTTCGGTAAAAATCACCAGCTTACGGCGATGACCTCTAGCATCAAACAGTTCCGCTTCATTTTGTAGGAGTTTGGATAGCTCATCCCACTTCCTATCCGTGCCACTGCGTCGCACTTTCAAAGCAAGATTTTCTAACTTCTGCAACTGTTCGATTTCCAATTTCAGTTCGGAGATCGTCCGCGCTGCCGATGCTTGGTCTACAACTTCTTCCTCCGTCGCTTCCCGCTCGTCGCTAGGAATATCCTCTTCAAATTCTTCTACATCTTCGAGTGCCTCTGGCAGCGTGCGGGATGCAATCGTAACAACGGATAAATCAATCCGCGCCTCACTGCCCCGCTTGAGCAGTTCTTCCTCCCGCAGCCGTTTCTGCAACCGCTCCCGTCGCCGTTTTAATGATTGATAAATAGCTTCCGGCGACGAAGCCAATCGGCGCTGCAAAATCGTTAAAGCGAAACCAATTGTGCCTTTGCGTCCTTGATTATCTAGGGCATCTGCACGATTAAACTCTTCACGCACGTACTCAGTTACCTGACGGTACAGCACAGCTTCCAAGTCTGACAGTTCGTAATCAACGGTGTTAGCGCGCCGTTCCGGAAACAGAGGAGTACCGTCGAATTTGAGCAAATCTTCTTTGACTAACCGCCGCATCAAATCTGAGGTATCGGCAACGTGAACGCCATCGCGAAACCTACCCTCAAAGCGATCGCCATCCAGCAGTGCCATGAATAACTGAAAATCTTCTTCCTTGCCGTTGTGAGGCGTAGCGGTCATTAATAGGAAGTGACGGGTAATGCTGGAAAGTAATTTTCCTAGCTTATAGCGTTTGGTTTCTCTGATTTCACCGCCAAAAAATGAGGCAGACATTTTATGGGCTTCGTCGCAGATGACTAAATCCCAGTCCGTCTGCACTAACTTGGCTTGCAAATCGTCGTTGCGACTTAGCTTGTCCAGTCGGGCGATAACTAAAGGCATCTCTGCTAAAGCATTACCGCTGCGGGCAGCTTCAATGCGATCGTTCGTCAGAATCTCAAACGGCAGGTGAAACCGCTGGTACAATTCGTCCTGCCACTGCGCTGCTAAACTGCCGGGACAAACTACCAGGCAGCGTTGCAAGTCACCGCGCACGGACATTTCTGCCATCAGCAGTCCCGCCATAATTGTTTTCCCCGCTCCAGGGTCGTCAGCCAACAGAAACCGCAGTGGCTGGCGCGTTAACATCTCCCCATATACGGCTGTAATTTGGTGCGGAAGGGGTTCAACTAGGGAGGTATGGACAGCGAGTAAAGGGTCAAATAGATGAGCCAACCGGATGCGATGCGCTTCCGAAACCAGACGTAGCAAGGAGCCATCACCATTGAAGCTCCAGGGACGGTCTTGAGTGACGAGTTCTAGAGTCGTTTCGCGATCGCGATACAGCAATTCGTTACCAGGGCGACCGCTGGCATCTTTATAGGTTAACTCGATGACATCCGAGCCAAACCATTTCACGTCAACGACCGTAACCATCTGGTTGGGCAAAATACCCCTAACCGTAGCACCCTTCGTCAAGTCCTCTAATCGCATAACATAAAGTAGTTGTTTCCCTTCTTTGTTTTAGTTTGCCCCCTGGTTGGCTGGAAATTGTCCGTGAGTAGCAATAATTGAATAGAAACCTATACAACACACCTATTAGTTTAAGAGTCCTTTTTCGGGGAGTATCCAAAAAGCGTAGCAATTTCAGCTCAGTTTAGCTAAGCGGTGTGGCTGATTCCAGCACCAGAAATCAATGAAGTATGCAACCGGGCGGCGACGATAGCCACCAGCAGCCAAAGCTTTTAAGCGATCGCAGCTCCTAGACCAAAAGCAACCCCGTTGGCATTCTCATTGCTGGCACCAGCTAAGTGATGACTGGTGGTGCGATAAAACTGGAGTCGTATCAACAGCTCAAAAATTTTTGATTAATTAAAAAAATCGTTCAAAAGACAATCATTTTAATTGTCCAATAATGGGGGTTTTGAGCGCACCTTTTATTCGCGCCAAGTTATGGGGCTTAGATAAAGAATCAGCTTGTGTCTATCCTTAGACGTAGAATTAAGGGACTTGGTGTTTACAGCCTGATTACTAAAAAACATCTATCTAACGATAGTAAGCGTGTAAATATATATCCTTAGAAGTAGCCCTCTAGACAGAGCGCGAATGACATATATTTTATGGAATTTCATACAAGACTTCTTCTAATGCTAGTGAACTATCAATTCACTCGCTATGAATACTTATCTTTCCTAACGGTGATTCACTCTCGCGATCTGCCTTGCTCCATCGCACTCATAAAAAATCCCCAGGTGCGAACCTGGGGATTAGATGAAAAATTTAAGGATTACCACCCTTGGGATTTACCCAAATCCAAAATCGCCTGCAACGCCTTCTGACCTTTGGCGAAGTTTCCGCCCTCCATGCCCAAGACCTGTTTCACAATTTTGGAATCTGAAACACCCTCCTGTTGCAGGCTGGTAACAGCGAGGTAAAGATGGCGGTAATATTCCGTAGCGCCTGGTATAGCGTCATTACCAGAGTCTTTACCAGGTGCAACACCCTCTGCAACAGGCATCGCTGGCTCAGGTGCAACGGGTGCCTGTTGCAGTACATTCCCCCAGTGCTGTTGCTCATGGGCGTACTGTGCAACAGCCAACTGCAACAGGAAGTCATCATGCTCTGCTGTCTCGATGGCTTCAATCAGAGGGGTGATGCGTTGCAGTTCCCGTCCTGCAACAAGGGCTGAAACACCACACCCAAAACCTCCCAAAATGGCTAAATATCTCGCTAAAACTTGGGAAGGACTCTTAGGGTTGGGCATGGCGAAAGGTGCAATAGACCAGATTAGCAAGCCTGAAACACTTGAAACGGCTCCTATAATCAGCCATAAAGAACGGTTCTGTTTCAGTTGGTCTTGGGGCATTGAGATTTTTATGTGAGCCACTGAATCACGCCTCCCAGGATAAAAACAGCGATCGCCGTGAACACGATGCCGTGCCATTGCTTCTCGGTCAGCCCCAAAGCTTCGCAGAAAAACTCATCACAGGAAATGGCACAGGCTGAGAGAATGCCAGCAACGATTATTAGCCAGACGCCGTACATTCTCAGACCAGGAAAGGCGTAGGCGGTGAAGGAAAATAAACCTACAGCGCCTACACCTACTAAAAAGCACCCAATCAGGGTAAAGAGCTTGCCCATGTCCTACTTACCGTATGAGTTACGGATTGCATTGATGCGGTCAATAGCTGCTTGATTGGCGACATCCACGCGGGATTGCAGTTCCTGGTAGTGGCTGCGTTGAGCGTGGAGTTGTTCGGCTAGTTTGGTGTTAGCCCCCAACTTTTTCGCTTCGTTCTTAGCCAGTCGCGCTTGATACTGCCGATGTGTTTCATGCACCTGGGTATCGCAATTGTCAATCTGCCTCATAGCTCGGTAAGATTTCACTGCCTCTTTAGCCATCTTCTTCTTCTCCAAGGCTAGTGCTTCCAGCGCCCGTGCCTCAGCTGCATTGAAGTAGCGCGGAGCTGGTAAAACTGGCACAGTCCGAATGGTTGAAAAGTCAGCGTTCTGCGGGCTGGGTACATTCCGGTCTGTGTGCTGTAATGCGGCATCCTTGCTGATGTTGTGGGCGGGTGTTGCACTGCTGCCGTTAGTCGCACCCAGTTTACCGCTGCCAAATAGCTTGCTCATGAATCCCATTTTTTTAGTCTCCTGTTTCAGTTGTTTCATTGAGTAGACCTGCAATGTTGCTGCCCTTAATAAGTGCCAGTGGGTCAGCAGGTTTGATGCCCAAGTCTTCCAATACCGAAATACATTCGGATGGACTCATCGGGGTAGCGATCGCACGTTGGACATTGCCCTTCACTTGTCGGTCAATGCGTTGCAGTAGTCTTGTGGTCAAAGCGTCTGCAACAGCGTCAACTAATGGGCTGTAACGGTCTTGCAACGCTTCCGTTTCATCCTGAAACGCTTCCGTTTCACCGTTTCCATTTCGTGCAACGCTTCCGTTTCGGAAACTGTGCAGCTGCAACAGACCCGTTTCAGTCCATAGCGTCGAGCCGTCCGAGTTTTTAGCCCAATGGACATTTTCAATCAGGCGATCGCTATAACGGCTTTTCCATGTCCGCAAAGTTGCATCGCTGATACCGAGCTGGCGAGATACCTCAGATGATGAGTAAAAGGTTTCGTTTTCCATTACCGCCGTCCCTGCAAGTAGCCTTGAAAGCGGCCCTCACACAAAATGGTTTCTTTCCGGGCGTCGTTTAACTGCTGCTTCAGGTCTGCGAGCGCTGCATCTTTACTCTGGGAATCCGAGAGGATGGAGCCAATACCAATCCAGGCGACAACAATAATTGCAAACCCAGCGAGAACTGCTACACCATCAGTGGAATTTTTGGATTCATTCATGCTGCCACCACCTCCCTGATTCGTTCAAGGATGCGGGTTGCACGTTCGTTGTCACCGACTACCTGGAATGCCTCAGCCCACTCCCCCGCGTTGACTAAATTGGCAACAGTTCGGGCTTGCGGTAGTGGCACGCCGTTGGCGGCGAGTTGCCCATCGATAAATCCAACTGCTACTTCGCGCAGTTCGCCTTCGTGCAGTGTTGGGTGTCCAATCATACAGGCAAAAACTGTTGCTGGGGGTTCCAGTCTTGGGAAATGCGATCGCGTGGTCTCAATTTCGGTCATGATCGGAATGCTCCTTATATATAGATGTCGGGAGTAAAGCCAGCGCCGGGATGTGAGAGTCGGCGGTGCTGGCTCTTTCAGCTTCTAGATACAGTTTCACGATAGCATTACTTCATGCAACACTGATTAAAGTAAAGTATGAGTTGATAAAACTCTAAAAACTTAAACAGCGTGAGAAAATGACTTCAAGAGTTCTAAGCACAAAGAAAGCATTGACGACTAAGCGCGACGACCCTAACTTCTCTCAGGTGAGTGGGTACATACCTAAAGCAA
>Ga0196964_10000484_pt1 | contig 24273 bp, 31 predicted proteins | sample S1_10metaG_FD_148615 | JGI IMG/M metagenome (GOLD analysis project Ga0196964, IMG submission 148615) | Soil microbial communities from Anza Borrego desert, Southern California, United States - S1_10 | ecosystem: Environmental > Terrestrial > Soil > Desert | place: USA: California | collected... | reverse complement strand
CGTGCACCGCACCGACCTGTCCACTGGCGCGCAGACGCTCGTGGCGTCCGGCTCGGGAGCCTACACCCAGCGCCTGTGGCTGCGCGCCCAGAACGACCCGCAGACCGCGGACCCGGAGGAGTACACGGCGCCCGAGGTCGTGGGCCCGGACGCGCGCTACAGCGGCACGGACGTGTCGGGTATCAAAGGGGTGCGGGTGTCGACCGACGGCTCCGTGTACCTGCTGCGCAGCGTCGTGACCTTCCCCGCGGCGAACCCCGCCACCCTCGGCACGCTGGGCAGCGGCGGGAACAACGGCCTCCTCCTGGCCGGCGTCGGCGACAGCAACTACACCCCGGGCGGCTTCGGGTCGACGAACGAGCGCTACGGCCTGTGGACCGGGCTGGCCGTGCCGCTCACGGTCGCGGAGACATCCTCGGCGTGGGAGGTCGTGACCACCGGCCAGCAGACCGCGCGCGTCGTGCTCGAGAAGGACGGCGTGGAGCTGTGGGGCGCAGACCTGACCGGCCCGGCGCCGACCTCGAGCCTGTACAACACGAAGACGGTGTACACCACCGCCGCGAGCGTCGACGAGTCCGCGGCACTCACCAGCGCCGCCCTGTGGGGCGGCGCCGGGCTGAACCGCCTGTCCGCCAAGTACCGCCTGGGCAGCGGGAACGCGGGGCTGGTGCGCCTGGCGTCGGACGTGGCTACGGCCACGGACACCGGCGTCGCCTACGCCTCGTACACCGACACGTACGACTTCTCTCGCTCTGGCGATTACTACCTGCGCTCCGGCTCTTCGCCGGGGGCGTACGACTCGACAGGCGCGCTTGTGCGATCTCAGCCGGCGCCCGAAGTCATAGGCGCCGTGACGACGACCTCGCTACCCGTATTCATGTACGAGCCGGCGCACAGCTGGTGGGCGCGCGGCACGCACACGGACGGGCGCTCGGCGGTGGTCGTCTTCAAAGCCACCGGCGACCCGACGGTGTACCTGGCTCCCGCGTCGGTCGTGCTGGACGGCAAGACGTACGGCGTGCTCGAGACACTTACACTCTTTGCGTCCAACGCGCCCGGCGTAACGGTATAATGGCGCGAGGCGGGCGCGGCCTCCGGAGGCCGCGCCCGTCCAGTCGTGATATAATCAGCGGATGCCCCAAGACACGAAAAAAGCTCGCGAGCAGTGGCTCCGCTACGTCTACGCGCGTGACACCGGTCACAACGAGTACGTGACGAAGGCGGTCCGCTGCGAGGACTTCGTGGCGGCGAAGCAGTGGGACGAGGCCGACAAGGCCAAGCTCGCCGCCGCGCGCCGGCCCGCGCTCACGATCAACAAGACCCTGATCACGGTGATGTCGATCACCGGCGAGCAGATCGAGACCCGGTCCGAGATCTCCTTCCGGCCGCGCTACGGCGCGCCCAGCGGCAACGCCGAGGTCCTGACGAAGCTCTTCCGCTTCATCAGCGACAGCAACCAGCTCAACTGGGTCCGGTCCGACGTGTTCTCCGACGGGGTGGTGACGTCCCGCGGCTACTACGACATCCGGCTCGGCAACTTCGACCAGAACACCGCCGGCGAGATCGTCATCCGCCGCCTGAACCCGCGCAACGTCCTGCCCGACCCCGACGCGACCTCGTACGACCCCGAGGAGTGGAACGACGTCATTTACACGAGCTGGATGACGGCGGACGACATCGCCCTGCACTACAGCCCCGAGGACGCCGAGGCCCTGAAGGGCCGCGGCGAGTCCAGCTGGGCCTACGGCTTCGACTCGATCGACTCCGGCCAGGACCGATTCGGCGGGAACTCGGCCATCGCGGCGAACGTGACGGACGAGATGCGCGCCCAGCTGCGCAACATCCGCGTCATCGAGCGCCAGCACCGCGTCATGACCCGCCAGAAGTACTTCGTCGAGCCGCGCACCGGCCGGAAGCGCGTCATCCCCGACACCTGGACCCGCGACGAGATCGCCAAGGTGGCGTCGGACGCCGGCCTCATCGTGTCCGAGGACCTCGGCAAGCGCATCCGCTGGACCGTCACCGCCGACGACCTGGTCCTCCACGACGAGTGGAGCCCGTACCGCCACTTCACGATCGTCCCGTACTTCCCGGTCTTCCGGAACGGCACCACGATCGGCGTGGTCGAGAACCTGCTCGACCCGCAGGAGCTGCTCAACAAGACCCTGAGCCAGGAGCTGCACGTCGTCAACACGATGGCGAACTCCGGCTGGAAGGTGCGGAGCAACGTGCTGATGAACATGTCGATGGAAGAGCTGGAGCAGTCCGGCGCCCGCACCGGCCTGGTCCTCGAGGTCAACGGCGACCCCGACAAGGACGTCGTCAAGATCACCCCGAACGCGATCCCGACGGGCCTCGATCGCATCAGCTTCAAGGCCGAGAACTTCATCAAGTCGATCTCGGGCCGGGGCGACTCGGTCATGGGCCTCGACCGAGCGGACGTGTCCGGCAAGGCGATCGGCGAGAAGAAGGAGTCGTCCGACGTCACGCTGCGCACGTCGCTGGACAACCTGGACCGCACCGACCACATGCTGGCCCGCGTGGCGCTCGACATCATCCAGCGCTACTACACGGACCCGCGCATCATGAACATCACCCGGGACGACCTGACCGGCGAGCTCGAGGCCGTGAGCATCAACTGGCCCGACCCGAGGACCGGCGAGATCCTGCACGACCTGTCGCTGGGCGTGTACGACACGGTCGTCATCAGCCAGGCCGCGAAGCGGACCCTGGAGGAGAGCCAGTTCGAGCAGGGCGTCGCGCTGCGCGAGCTCGGCATCCCGGTGCCGGACAAGTTCCTGATCCAGAACTCGAACCTCGTCGACAAGACGAAGATCATCGCAGAGATGGAGGCCGCGGCGCAGTCGCCTGAGGCGCAGATGTCGGCGAAGGCGGACATGCTGGCGAAGCAGCTGTCGGTCGCCGAGCTCCGCGCGAAGGTCTCGTCCGAGGAGGCCGAGGCCCTGCACAAGCGCTCGAAGGTCCAGGATACCCTGGCGTCCGCCGCGGTGAAGGCGAAGGAGGCCGGCGGCTCGGACAACGAGATGGAGCTGGCTGCGCAGAAGCACGCGCAGGAGATGCAGATGATGCGCGAGAAGCACGCCGAGGAGATGAAGCAGGAGCGCGAGAAGTTCATGCTGGAGCAGCAGATGCGCCAGCAGGAGGCGCGCGACAAGCGCATGCTCCAGCAGGCCGAGGCGCTCATCAAGGTCAAGCAGGCCGCGGCCATCGAGAAGCACCCGAAGGAGGTCGCCATGAACTCCGGGGTGAACGGCGGGGGCGCTCCGGGCGCCGGCAAGCCGGGCGAGGGCGGCGCCAAGCCGCAGCAGGGAGCGCAGCAGTGACGACGCGCGTACTTGTGGTAAACTACGGCCCTGAGTCCGTCGAGGTCCAGAAGGTGCACGTGACCCCGTCGGGAACGTCTTCGGTCGGCGACAGGTTCACCCTGCCGGCGACCAGTCACCGCGAGGTCTACGTCTACGACGGCCAGGACCTCCGCATCACAGAGAGGAAAGGGTAACACATGCTTCTGAGACATCTGCAAGGCTTCAACGGGTACCTCTCCGAGAACGAGGGCGATGGATCGGACAACGGCGGTGGCAAAGAGGACCGCGGCGACGACTTCGAGGCAGCTGACGACGAGCTCGAGGACAACGAGGCCGAGGCCGAGAACGAGGACGACAAGGCCGGGGACAAGGGCGAGAAGAAGCCCGAGGCGAAGGGCGACGGCGATGACAAGGGCGAGAAGAAGCCCGCCAAGATGGTGCCGCACGCCCGGATGAAGGAGGCGGTGAACAAGGAGCGCACCGCGCGCGAGGCGGCCGAGAAGAAGGCGGCCGAGGCCGAGGCGGCGCTCAAGGCGAAGGACGTAGGCGTAGACCTCGCCAAGCTGAACACCGAGATCGAGGAGCTGGAGGAGAAGCTGGACCAGGCCATCGCGGACAACAACGCGGCGGAGAAGAAGGTCCTGCGCCGGGAGCTCCGCGAGAAGCAGATGACGCTGGCGCGCGCCGAGGCCACGCAGCTGTCGATGCAGGCCACCGCTATGGCGGTGGAGCGGGTGCGGTACGACTCGCTGGTCGAGCGGCTCGAGGCGGCGCACCCGGTGATGAACCCGGACCATGACGACTACGACCAGGAGGTCGTGGACCAGATCATGGAGCTGAAGGGGGCGTACGAGGCCACCGGCCTGTCGTCCAGCGAGGCCCTGAAGAAGGCGGTGAAGTTCGCCGTCCCGGCCGCGCCGGCGAAGAAGGAGGAGCCGAAGGACGACGAGGACGAGTCGCCGGAGGCCAAGGCGAAGGCCGCCGAGGCGGAGGCGAAGCGCAAGGAGGAGGCCGTCCGCGCGGCGCAGGACGCCAAGCGGCGCCAGCCGGGCGCGGCGGAGAAGGGCCGCTCCAGCGACAGCAAGGGCGGCGGCTTCGAGGGCAACGTCGCCAAGATGACGGACGAGGAGTTCGAGAAGCTGGACCCGAAGGAGCTGAAGCGGCTCCGCGGCGACTAAGACAGGAGGACCGCCATGAAGGTGCAGAAACAACCGAAACCCGCCGGCGCCAAGCCGGCCGGCCTTCGTGGCCAAGCAGTCATGCCGTCCAAGAAGTTCCGAATGGAGAAACGCAAATGAAACTCGTCCGCGCAGCGCTCGTAGCACTCGCCCTCGCGTTCGGCGCCAGCGCCGTCGCCCAGGACCGCCCGATCGTACCCAAGCCGTCCCCGGTCGCCGAGAAGGCGAAGGCCAAGAAGATGACCCGCGCCCAGAAGTTCCAGGCGCAGCTGCGCGCCGACAAGACCGGCGAGTCGAAGGCCGCCGGCCTGAATCCGATGGGCTGGAAGGTCGTCGACACCGGCGACAAGATCGACCTGGGCGCCGGCGAGGGCCCGATCGTGATCGTGTCGCACCCGAGCATCCCCCACGAGTGCATGGTCGCCCTGCACCCGACGCAGGACCTGTCGGCGATGCTCGGCTGCGTGCCGGTCGAACCGAAGGTGAAGTCATGATCCAGAGCTACAGAACGGCGGGCAACACGGACGAGCAGGTCGTCTGCACCCGCCGCTGCCTCGTGTACAGCATCACGCCAGAGCTGACCACCACCGGCACCGTCACCCTGCGGGACGACGCCACGGCCGGCGGCAGCAACATCAAGCACGTGTCGGCCATTGGCCTGACGCAGGCGGGGAAGACCTTCCCGCGCGGAGTGCTGTTCGAGCGCGGCGTGACGGTCAAGCTGTCCGCCGCGACGGACCTGACCCTGATCACGTTCGAGCCGGTGTGAAGCAGTTCGTCGCCGGCCTTTTGACCGGGCTGTTGGTATGGCCCGCCCTTGTGCTGGCGTGGTTGGGTCTGTGGACCCTGCGCTGGTAGGGCTTGACAGGCTCGTGAAGCTGTAGTAGTATCTGCAGTGGGCATAGCCCGCGAGGTCACCTTAGCACCGGTGGCCGACTCGTATCCTACCGACGAGACAGGTGGGGGCATCGAACGCCTCAGCTTCGTATCACGCAGCCACGGCGAGACGTGGGACAAGAAACCGATACGGGAGGATGACCGATGACCACCACCAACTTTACGCGGCTGACGACCGAGCAGAAAACCGTCTGGTCCCGTGACCTCTGGAAGGTCGCGCGGAACATGTCCTTCGTCAACAAGTTCCTTGGCGAGGGCCCGAACAGCATGATCCAGCACATCAAAGAGCTCACGAAGACCGAGAAGGGCGCCCGCGCAGTAATGACGCTTGTCCCGGACCTCGAGGGCGACGGCGTGGCCGGGGATCGGCGCCTGAAGGGCAACGAAGAGCAGATCAAGGCGTACGACAAGGTGATTCGCATCGACCAGCTGCGAAACGCCAACATCTCTGAGGGCCGCGTCTCCGACCAGAAGTCGATCGTGCGCTTCCGCGAGACTTCGCGCGACGTGCTCGGCTACTGGCTGAGCGACCGAATCGACCAGATGGCGTTCCTGTTCCTGTCCGGCGTGGCACTGTCGAACAAGAACAACGGCGCGACCCGCACTGGCTCGGACCTGATCAACCTCGAGTTCGCGGCCGACGTTGCGGCCCCCACCAGCGCGCGCAAGCTGCGCTGGAGCGCGAGCTCGGGCCTCGTCGTGAACGGCGCGACCTCCGGCGTCACTGCCGCGGACACGCCCTCGTACGAGATGGTCGTCAAGCTGAAGGCGTACGCCAAGGAAGAGTACATCCGCGGCATCCGCGTCGGCGGGCAGGAGAAGTTCCACCTGTTCCTCACGCCGACCGCCTACGCGGCGCTCAAGATGGACGAGAACTACATCAAGGCCCTGCGCCACGCCCGCGAGCGCGGCAACGGCAACCCGCTGTTCACCGGCGGCCCCGTGGACCTGGATGGCGTGTACATCCACGAGTTCCGGCACGTGTACAACACGTCCGGCCTGTCGAGCGGCTCCAAGTGGGGCTCGGGCGGCACGGTCGAAGGCTGCCAGGCTCTCTTCTGCGGCGCCCAGGCGCTCGGCATGGCTGACCTCGGTCTGCCCGGCTGGGTCGAGGAAGGCGACGACTACGAGAACCAGCGCGCCGTGTCGATCTGGAAGATCTTCGGCTTCCTGAAGCCGAAGTACACGACCCAGTACGGCCAGAGCCCCGCGACCGAGCAGGACTTCGGCGTGGTCAGCGTGTACATGGCGCAGTAACCAGGAGACGACGAACATGGCCAAGCTGCTTAAACTCGCGAACGCGCAGTATCCCATCACTGCGGTGTTCGACTTCAGCGCGACCGACACGATGGTCAACACCTCGGGGGCCGAAGTGGCCTTCGGCAAGACCACGTCCGGCACGAACACGACCTACGACATCTTCACCCCACCGCCCAACGCTGTTGTGGTCGGCGGCAGGGTGATCGTGGTCACGGCGTTCAACTCGAGCGGCGGCAACACCGTCGACGTGGGCGACTCCGACGACCTCGACCGCTACACGGAGGCGGCGGCCATCAACATGGCCGACCCCGACGCTCCGGCGACCGGGTTCGACATGCTGGGCGACGGCAAGGTGTACGCCGGCAACCAGAACATCCGCCTGACCATCACCAACACCACGGACGACGCGACCGCTGGCCGCGTGATCGTGGCGGTGGACATGGTGATCCCGGGCCGCGCGAACGAGAACCTGAAGACGACCTAACCGGTCGCTGCCCGGTGACAAGGGCTAGATACAAGGGGGCCTACGGCCCCCTTGTTTTTTCAACCGCAGAGAAAGGAACGCAATGAGCCAGGCTCGCAAAGAAGTCCCGCTGCCCCCGCAGTACATGTTCGTCTCCAACCGCGACATCGTCGTGACCTCCACCCGCGGGTACTCCCTCGAGTTCGTGAAGGGCGTACCGATGCACGCGCCGAAGCCGATGCACGCGGAGCTGATAGAGAAAGGCATCCTGCCCGTCGCCGACGGCGGCGGCATCGACGTCGAGGCGATGACGGAGGCCCAGGGCACCCCGAAGAAGGTGCTGCTGGCGCCCGAGACGCAGGAGGAGCGGGACGTGGCGATTGAGCAGGCCATACGCGCGGTCGTCGAGCGCAACAACCCGTCCGACTTCACGGCCGGCGGGGTACCGAGCCCGACCACTCTCACCGCGGCCCTCGGCTGGCGCGTGGACATGAAGGAAATCCGCGGCATCTGGACCCGCCTCAAGCCCGAGCTGCTGAAGAAGGGGTAACCGATGGAGACGCAGGCCCTGCTGGAGGAGTTCCGCGCGCAGGTGGCCGACGAGGCCGCGCCGCACCTGTGGAGCGACGACGAGGTCCTGCGCTACATGATCGACGCGCAGGACATGCTCGTGCGCCGCTTCGGCGGGATCACGGACGTGACGGTGGCGGCGGCGGACATCGGGTCCGGCGCCTCCCTGCGCCTGCAGGACCTGGCGGTGACGCTGAACACCCCGCTCACCGCCCACAGCCAGTACATCCTGCGCATCCGGTCCGGCCGGCTCGTGACCGCGCGTCGGGACGTGCAGTTCCTGCAGGAGTCGGATCTGTCGGTGTCCGCCGAGGCGATCCCGGACTACGGGTCGTTCGGCTCGCTGACGCTGGACGACACGGACACCGGGCAGGTGCAGTACGGCGTGCTCGGGATCAAGGAGAAGAACGTGCGGTGGGTGAAGGTGCCGGACGCCACGGACACGTGCCGCCTGCACGTATACCGCCTGCCGTACCCCCGCATCACGGACTGGGACGCCATCCCGCTCGAGATCGACGAGCACCACCACATGCACCTGCTCAAGTGGATGAAGTACCTGGCCTACAGCAAGCAGGACGCCGAGACGCGCGACGACGAGAAGGCTGAGCTCAACCGGCAGGCCTTCGAGGCGTACGCCAAGGAAGTCAAGCAGGAAGTCGAACGACGCCGGTACCGCCCCCGTGTGGTACAATACGGCGGACTGTAACCGCGCCAATCCAAGGGAGCATCCATCATGGCTGCGTACTCCAGCTCTACCATTTCAGGCAAGCCCCGCTCGGGCAAGTTCCTCAAGGGCGACACCTTCACCGACTCCGGCAGCACCGTGTGGGAGTGCACCGAGTCCGGCTATCCGGGCAAATGGGTCGCCATCCCGCAGGGCCTGACCGCGGCTGAGCTGGACAAGCTCGACGGCCTCGAAGCCTCGCAGGCCGAGCTCGACCGCGTCGCCGACGTGTCCACGCGACTCGTGGCGGGCGGCTCCTCGCTGACCCTCACCGCGGCCGCGCACGACGGCAAGACCGTCCTGCTGGACACCGCGGCTGGCACCACGATCACGCTTCCGGCTGCCACCGGCAGCGGCGCGCGGTTCCGCCTCGTCGTGTCCGTGGCTGCGACGTCCAACCAGCACCGCATTAACGTGGTCGGTAACGACGCCTTCTTCGGCACTGCGACGCTCGCGCAGGACGGCGGCGACACCAGCGTGCTGTTCGAGGCGGGCACGGACGCCGACCAGATAAACCTCAACGGCACCACCACGGGCGGCACGAAAGGCGCCACGGTGGAGCTCGAGGACATCGCGACGGACGTGTGGGCCGTCCGAATCGTGTCGGCCGCGACCGGCACAGAGGCCACGCCGTTCACCACGGGCGCAGTGTCGTAATCCAGTGGGAGTCGGGTCGCTGATCAAGCAGCCGAGCGAGAGCCGGCTGTACACTATGGAGTTCGCTCCGAACCTCGCGGCCGGAGAGACGGTGACGTCTGTGAGCAGCTGCACTGCGTCGCCGGCCGGCCTCACCCTGACCGGTGCCGCGGCGAGCGGCACGAAGGCTACCGTGCGCATCTCCGGCGGCACGGCCGACACGACGTACAAGGTGACCTTCGTGGTCATCACGTCGGCGAGCAACACACTCGAGGGTGAGGGGTACCTGGTCGTGAGGCAGCTGTGAGCGGCGCAAATGGTAAAATGGGCTTCGACGGGGACCTCGGGGTCCGCGTGAGGCGAGCGAGGCCAGGGCTCTGGCGGCGCATATTGGACTTCCTGAGAGGCGTGTCATGAGAAACTTCATCAGCATCCCCTGGCTCGGCAACCGCCGCATCCTCATGGGCATGGCCGGCGCGAACGATGCCGCTCGCCACCTGGCTGGGCTCGACTGGGGCACGAATCTGCGCGCCACGCTGTTCCACCGCGGCAAGTACCAGGGCGAGATGGACCTCGGCTCGGGCCTCGTCACGAACGTGGGCGCGCTGGCCATCGCCAACGAGGCGGTGACCCTCGCGTCGCCCTCCGGCGCCCGCATCAACACGCTGTTCCTCGCGAACCAGCACTTCAGCGGCAAGGGCACCACTGCCGCCGCCGCCACCGACATCAAGCTCGAGACCATCTCGACAGTCGGCGGCGAGACGGCCGTCGCAGGCACGCAATCGCTGGTGTCCGCTGCGAACTCGCAGAAGTACCGCACCGTGGCGACGATCAGCTACACCGGCACCGAGGCGGTGACCGAGTGGGGCCTGCACACGAGCGCCACCCGCACTGCCACCACCGGCTCGCCGTTCACGTCGTCCACCGCCACGACCGGCACCACGACCGGCACCGCGCTGACGGCGTCGAGCTCGACGGTGCAGGGCTTCCAGCAGCACATCTTCGAGGCGGCGACTGCCACCCCGGTGTACGGCTTCGTCATCTCGAATACCACGAGCGTCATCACCATCCCCGCGTGGTACAAGGTGTCCGACGGCACCGTCGGCACGGGGCCGACCACGGAGGCGTACACCATCCGCCCGGTCCTGTGGGACCGCAAAGTCTTCTCAGCGATCAACGTGGTGAACGGCGACTCGATCCAGTTCACCTACACGCTGACGATCAGCTCGGGCGGCTAGTGCGCTGGGCGCTGCTCGCTCTGCTCCTGTCCGCGTGCGCCGGCCAGGCCGATCGCTTCGAGTTCGTCAGGGCCAACACGCTCGACGAGGTGCGCGACGCGCGCAACTGTGGGTCGTCAGTGCTACCGAACTACGGCTGCTGGCGGCGGCTGGACGCCACCGGAGGGTGTAAAATCATAGTGCAGTGGCCCCGTCACTCCGCCGACGGCGAGCGCCTGCGCACACTCGGGCTCGAAGTCTGGAAGTGCGCCGAGGGGAACACGGAGTACTAAAGTGTCCGCATACACGGGACGTCTCGCCCTAATATGCTCTCGCCTGGGTGCGTTCCAGCTTGCGTCCAGCAAAGCCTGCGGCACTCTGTACGAGTCCGGGCTCAGCGCCGCCCTGTCGTTCGCCGGCGCAGCCACGAAGATGGGCGGTAAGGTGCTATCGGCCTCCCATGCCCTCGCCGGCGCGTGCGCCAGAGCCGTCGCGACGGCCGCCTCGGCCGCGCTCGGCCTGGCCGGCGCGGCGCTCGCGACGACCTCTCGGGCCCTCGCGGGCACTCTGTCCTCCGCCGGCTCGCTCTTGGGACGCGCGGGCAAGGCCCTCGCCGGCTCGCTCGGCTCGCTCGGCTCGTTGTCGCGCGCGGTCACCCACGTGCTGGAGTCCGCCGCCGGCTTCGCCGGCGCCTGCGCCCGGCACACGTCCACCGCGGCCTCGGCCGCCCTGGGGCTCGCGGGCTCCGCCCTCAAGACCGCCGGGCGCCCCCTCGCCGGCTCGCTCGGCTCGCTCGGCTCGCTGGTCGGGCAAGCCGGCAAAGCCCTGGCGGGAGCCCTCGGCACCGCGGGAGCAGTGTCCAGGCATGTGTCCAGGGCCTTCGCCGGGGCGATGGGTTTCGCAGGAGAAATAGCAAGGTACGTCGCAAGGCAGCTGTCCGGCGAACTGTCCAGCTCCGCCGCCGTCGCTAAGTCCACCGCCAGGGCGCTGTCCGGCTCGCTCTCGTACTCCGGGCTGCTCGCCGCCGCCGCCGCCTTCCTGCGGGCCTTCGAGGCGGCTCTCGGTCCGGCGGGCGTGTTCTCGAAGTCTACCTCGCGGGTGTTGTCCGGCGCCGCCGGCCTCGCCGGAGCGTGCTCGCGCGCCGCGGCGCGCGGCCTCTCAGCCGCCCTCTCGGCATCTGGCTCGGCCGCGAAGTCCACCCTCCGTGCGATTGCAGGCGCTCAATCGTATGCGGGAACCGTGGCAAAGCGCGCTGTTTTGAATATGGCCGGGGTATTCAGCACCGCCGGCGCACTGCTTGGGCAGGCCGGTAAGGTTCTGGTAGGCGCGCTAGGCTCGTCGGGGGTGCTGTCCGTCACCAAGTCGTTCCTCAGAGCTCTGACCTCTACGCTCGGCTTGTCGGCTCAGGTCTCGCGCAGAACCGCCAGGGCTTTCGCTGCGACATTGTCCGTCGCCGCCGAATTCGTGCGGCAGCTCGTCTCTGGTATACTAGACATTTCTGACGCCGTCTGGCGCACGGCCCGTCGCGGCGTTCTATACGCGGCCAAAGCTGCGTCTGTGGTTTGGACGGCAAAAGTGACACGTCGCTCGGTCGCATCTGAGGCCAGGTCCACGGAGTGGAAGGTAGATAAGCATGGCTGAGAACCTCGGCAACGACTTCGCGACCACCCTGAACGGGGCCATAGACAACGTTACCACGTCGGTCACGGTCACGTCCGGCACGGGCGCCCCCGCGGCCAACTTCCGCGTCCGCGTCGACGACGAGCTCATGCTCGTTACGAGCGTGGGCGGCGGCACGAACTGGACCGTCACCCGGGGCGTCGAGAGCACGACGGCCGCGTCGCACAGCAGCGGCGCGACGATCGCGCACGTCATTACGAAGGGCGGACTGGACCAGTACATGCTCGAGCGCCGCACCCTAGACCAGATTACGGCCGCGGCTGCGGACCAGACCGGCATAGCCAACGGCGACAACATCATCCGCTGGAATTGGGCTAAGACGACAAATAACGAGGTCGCTTTTCGGTTCAGCGAGTCGGCAGCGGCTACCAACGGCACGAGCACCGGTGGCGTACCGAATCAAGTTTTACTGCAGCTTGACACCTTAGCGGCTAGCACCATGTCACCGCTCAAGGTGCTTTCGCGCGGTTCACATGTGTTCAGCGTGTCGCCCTCGACGGCGCAGATCCTCGCTGCGAACGGCTCCGCCTCGGTACCGACGTACTCGTTTGCGGAAGATGCCACCACCGGTATGTACATGACTAGCGGCACTCTGTCGTTCGCCTCGGGCGGGGTTGAGGACGCCAGATTTTCTGGCGGGGGGAACTTGCTCTTCTTCAAGATCTTCGCCGACAGTTCGCCGTATGTGGTGACGTTCAGGAAGGCCCGCGGTAGTGTTTCGACACCGGTGGCTGTAACTTCGGGCGACGACATAGTCAAAATCGTCGGTCGCGCATACGTAGGCTCGACCGGCAGCTACGTCGAAGCGACGAACATCACCTTCGACACGACCGGCACCATAGCGAACAACTCGACCGGCGTCGGTGGAATCATACGATTCAGTGCGAGGGCGTCGGGCGGGTCGGTGGCGGAGATCGTCAGTTTTATGGCCGCGACCACCACCGGCGGCGGCTGGCAGATCATGGACGAGGCCGACGCCAACCCCACCACTACCGAGCTGGACGCGGACGACTCCTTTGCCATGTACCGCAAGGCCGACAAGTTCGTCATCGCCCACAACGTCGGAGGCACGATGAACTACCTCTCCATTCCGCTGGACGGGTCGACTACGACCTGGACCCACTCGACCACGGCGCCGTAATGGGCTCGCTTGCAGGCCTCACGAACGTTATCTGCACCTCGGACTACACGGCCACGTCCGAGGACGGGACCATCCTCATAGACACGGCGGGCGGAAACGTCACGATAACGCTGCCCGCAGCGTCGAAGGCGCAGTTCCTGTTCATCAAGCGCATCAGTAGCGGGATCAACACCGCGTCGATCGCTAGGGCAGGTAGCGACACGATCGAGGGCGCGGCGTCCCTCTCGCTCGTGTCGCAGTTCAGCTCTCGTATACTCATTAGTGACGGCGTATCCACGTGGTACACTGGTAGCACAATCTAAACTGGAGACCCTAATGCAATTCACTCAGGACGAGCTCGCAGCGATCGTCGGTACGAAGGAGCTGGAGCTAATCTATCTGCGGCGCGAGAACGCACAGCTGCGCGCGGCGCTCGAGGAGACGCGCAAGCCGAAGGAGGACGCCGGTGAGCCCGCACAGTCCGCTTGACCTCTGGTCCGCCGCTAAGGTCTGCGCCGACGCGGTCGCCGTACCCACTGGGTTCTACGTCGCAGCCATGGCGCTTCTCGGCGACCTCAACAGCATCGTGGGCATCGCGGCGGGTGGCGCGGCGTTCGTGTATACTGTCTACCGCATCTACGACCTGTACGACATCCGCAAGAAAAGAAAGGGCTGATCGTGACAACGATCGTCTGCACGCCCGAGGCGATGGCGGCTGATACCCGCGTCTCCTGGACGGAAGGGAAGGAAGTCTACAACACCTCGTTCTCCAACAAGATCTACCGCATCGGCGACGAGCTCGTCGGCACCGCTGGCGACACCGCCAGCGGCCTGCGGCTGGTGGAGTGGCTTCGCGCCGGCGGCAAGGGGCGCAAGCCGAAGCTGACGAAGGACACGGCCGCGGTGCGGCTGAGCAGGGACGGCATCTTCACGTTCGACGGGCGCGACCCGGAGTGGCTCAAGATCGACGCGAAGTTCTTCGCGATCGGCTCGGGCGCCCGGTGGGCCACCGGCGCGCTGGAGATGGGCGCCGACCTCCGCAAGGCGGTCGAGGTTGCCATGAAGTACGACCCCGCCACCGGCGGGTCCATCACTGTGATGCAGCTCACCGAAGGGAAACCGTGAAGATTCTTCTGCTCGACATCGAGACTGCGCCGAACCTCGCCTACGTGTGGGGCATGTGGCAGCAGAACATCAGCATGGACAAGATCGTGGCCAAGGGCCACGTGCTGTGCTGGTCGGCCAAGTGGTACGGCGAGAGCGAGACAATGTTCTCGTCCGTGCGCGACGGCGAGAAGACGATGCTGAAGCGCATCCACAAGCTGCTCGACAAGGCCGACGTGGTGATCCACTACAACGGTCGGTCGTTCGACATCCCCACCTTGAACAAGGAGTTCGTCACGCACGGCATGACGCCGCCGGCGCCGTACAAGCAGGTGGACCTGCTGACGGTGGTGCGCGACCAGTTCCGCTTCCCTATCAACAAGCTCGACTACGTGGCGCAGACGCTAGGCCTCGGCGGCAAGGTGCGGCACCCCGGGTTCCAGATGTGGGTGGACTGCATGGCTGGAGACGACGCAGCCTGGGCGAAGATGGAGAAGTACAACCGCGGCGACGTCATCCTGCTCGAGAAGCTGTACGACAAGCTGAAGCCGTGGGTCAAGAACCACCCGCACCACGGCGCGTTCGACGGCCGCCCCACCGTGTGCCCGAACTGCGGCGAGGAGCACACGCTGCAGCGCCGCGGGTCCGCGGTGACGCGCGACGTCAGGTACCCGCGCTTCCAGTGCGTGGGCCCGACCGGCTGCGGCGCGTGGAGCCGGGGCAAGAAGGCGCTGTCTAAGACCCGAACTACGCTCCAGGGTATCTAAATGGAGCGCAGGACGTTGGTGGTGCTGCTGGAGATGGACGTATCCGGCGACGAGGCGATCGGCAAGCGCGTGGCCGGCGCCCTCCGCGAGTACGCGGCGGACGTCGAGCGGGGCGAGGCGGGCAGGTACGCCGCCGAGCAGTACATGACGTTGGACAAGCGCACTAAGCTGCGCGTGGTGCACGGAGCGGACTACTGACATGGCTTCCAGAGAGATCAAGGACCTTTCGCCTGCGGCGCAGGTGCTCTACAACAAGTTCGCCGACCGGTGCCGCCGGGACGTGTGGATGCTGAAGAACGGCATCACGGTCATGCTGACCTGCACGTACCGCTCGCCGGAGGAGCAGGCCAGGCTGTACGCGCAGGGCCGCACGGCGCCGGGCAAGGTGGTGACGAACGCCAAGCCGGGCAAGTCCAGGCACAACGCCGAGACGCCGCAGGGCGACCCGGCCGCGGAGGCCTTCGACGTGGTGCCGCTGCGCTTCGGCAAGCCAGTGTGGGGCACGGCCGGGGACGGGGTCGACGAGAACCCGGACGACGACCACAAGGACGACATGGAGGTCTGGCAGCGCGTGGGCGCGCACGGCAAGGCGGTCGGGCTCGAGTGGGCCGGCGACTGGAAGTCCTTCCGCGAGTTCCCGCACTTCCAGTTGCCAGAGTGATCGACAAGGAGCGCGGCTGCCTGAGCAAGCGCGCGTACTACGCGGAGGTCGAGGCGCTGGTCGTGGCCTCCCGCCGCACCGCGCAGGGCGCGCCGCCGCTTAAGACGTACCGGTGCCCGAACTGCGGCCTGTGGCACCTGACGAAGCGGAGGGACGATGGAGAGGCGACGCAGGACTGACCGCGGCTGGACCTGCTGGCTGGCGATGCGCGCCGGCGAGCTGTGGGACTTCGTGGACAAGCGGGACATCGACAAGCACGTCGTGTCGATGGCGGTCTTCGCCGGCACGGTAACGGTGATGCGGTGGGCCATGGCCTTCGCCACCGAGGCGCTGGCCGCGGGCACCGAGACGTTCGAGGCGGCGGCAGTCATCGCCGCCGTCCTGGCGCCGTACATGGCCATGCAGGCCGCGGCGCTCAAGTGGTACTTCGAGACGAGGTCGGCATGATCGGACCAAAGACAATCCTCGCGTTCGTGCTGGCCGTGGTGATCGCGGCCGGCTCCGGGTTCTTCTACGGCAAGCATGTGGAGAGCGCCGAGCGAGACGCGGACCTGCTGCAGGACGCCCAGGTGGCGCACGACCTGTACGTGGAAGAGACGAAGAAGGCCCAGAGGCTGGGCAAGCGACTTACGGAGGCTCAAAATGCGAACGCTGCTCTCGCGTCTCAGCTCGCTGAGGCGTTCAACCAGGCTGGCTCTGCTCCCATTGCTGCTGGCGACTGCATCAATGACGAGCAGCTGCGCGTCATTAACGACGCCCTCCGAGGAGCTCCGCGCGACGGCGCCGTCAAACGCCCTTGAGCGGTGCCCGCCGCTGGACGACCTTCAGCTGAGGCTGTCGGAGAAGTTCGGGCTGGCCGTCGGCGGCGCCCTCATGCAGGTGGCGGACCGGTACCACAAGTGCCGGGCGATCCATGATACACTTGTGGATTGGGCGGAGGGGAAGTGATCGAGATCAAGAAGTGGGCCGGCCTGCAGAACACGACCGCCCCCGAGCGGCTTAAGCCCGGGGAGCTGTCTGTCGCGCAGAACGTGGACATCGACGACTCCGCGCGGGTGCTGACCCGCCGCGGGCAGACCCTGCTCCAGGGCGGCTCCTACCACTCCCTCTGGAGCGGCGACAGCACCGCCCTGGTGGTGTCCGGCCAGGACCTGAAGCGCATCGAGGCCAGCGGCTCCCTGACGCAGCTGCGCCGCCTGACGTCCGGCCGTCACGTCAGCTACGCCGAGCTCAACGGGGTGGTCTACCTGTCCAACGGGGTCGACAGCCTGCGCGTGACGCGCGGCGAGGCCCTGCAGTGGGGCGTCACGCCCCCGGCCGGGCAGCCGAAGGCCGCGGCCACCGTCGGCACCCTGCCCGCCGGGCGCTACATGTACGCCATGACGTTCCTCCGGGCCGACGGCCAGGAGAGCGGCACCGGCGTCGCCGGGATGGTCGAGCTGACCGCCCCAGGCGGCATCGCCTTCTCCGGAATGGAAACCTCGACAAATCCAGAGGTTACTGGTAAAATACTGTACCTGAGCCACGCCGACGGCGAGGAGCTGTACCGGGCGGTAACCCTGCCCGCGACGGCCACCACGCACACGTACACCAACGGCGGCTACGACCTCGGGGTGCCCCTGCAGACGCAGTTCCGGCAGGCGGCGCCGGCGGGCGACATAGTCGCGGTGCACGCGAGCATCGCCTACGTGGTAGAGGGCAGCGTGGCGTGGTACTCCGACGCGTTCTCGCTGGAGCACTTCAGCCGCACGCGGTACCTGCAGCTCCCCGGGCGCATCGCGCTGTTCGCCCCGGTGGACGACGGGATCTACGCGGCGACGGAGACGGGCACCTGGTTCCTCCGCGGCCACGAGCCGTCGGAGATGAAGGCGACGCAGGTGCTCAGCTACGGCGCCATCCCTGGCACGGCGGTCCGGGACGACGCGACGGTGACCGCCGAGGACGGGGCCGAGGCGAGCCGCCCGGTGGTGTTCTGGACCTCCCCGTACGGCGTGGTCCTCGGGCACAGCGGCGGAGTCGTCAGGAACCTGACGGAAGACAGGTACTCGTTCCCCGCGGCGCAGCGGGGAGCGGGAGTGGTAAGGCTGGAGCGGGGCTACGTGCAGTACATCAGCACTCTCCAAGGAACGGGCTCAGCGCCCAACGCGTACCAGTAAAGGGGAACTACACATGGCACTTCGACTCTCCGCAGCCCTCCGCAACGCCCTCCTCGAGACGGGCTCGCTCAAGCACATGATGTCCAACTGCGTGCTCAAGGTCTACACCGGCTCGCAGCCGGCGACGGCCGAGACCGCGCCGTCGGGCACGCTGCTCGTGACCTACTCCAACGCCAGCGGCGCGATCACGCGCGAGGTCCTGTCGGTCGGCTCCGTCGACCTGACGGGCGGCTCCTCGGGCTCGGTCGACGCGATCACGGTGAACTCCATCGCGATCCTGCCCTCGGCGGTCACCTACACGACGTCCCTGGCCAACACGGCTTCGCTCGTCGCCACGGCGATCAACAACAACCCCAAGAACCTGCTCTTCACCGCGGACGTGTCCGACACGGACAAGATCAACATCCGCGCGAAGCCGGGCCTCGGCTCCCTGCCGAACGGCTGGGTGGTCGCGTCCACGGTGACCACGCTCACGAAGACCGACAGCAACATGGCGGGCGGCGTCACCGCGGTGAACGCCCTCACCTGGGGCGACTCGGCCGCTGGCGTGCTGGTGAAGCACCCGAGCGAGACCTGGTCGGGCGTGGCGGCTGCCACGGGCACCGCCGGCTGGTTCCGCATCGAGGCCGCCGTGTCTGACGCGGGCGGCACGGACTCCTCGGAGGCCATCCTCCGGATCGACGGGGCCATCGCCACGAGCGGCGCCGAGCTGAACATGGCGTCCACGTCTATCACCGCGAGCGCGGTCCAGACGATCTCGAGCTTCTCCATCACCATCCCGACGGCGTAATAGGGGCATAGGTGTCCGACACCGCTGCGCTCACGCTGCCGGCGCTGTCGGCGACAGCGGGGGCGGCTGGCGGTGTCGCACGACTCCCCAACCTAACCGCTGCTGCCGGCTCCGCAGGCGCCGCGCTCTCCATCCCGAAGCCGACCTCCTCCGCCGGCGCAGCCGGCGCGGGGGTCTCCACTCGCCAGCTCACCTCCACCGGGGCCGGGTCCAGCGGCTCCGTCGGCGAGGCCGAGGTAGTCGCCGAGCGCCTGACGTCCACCGGCGAGGCCAGCGCTGGCACCGTCGGCTCCGCCGCACTCACGCTGCCGAAGCTCACCGCCAGCGCGACCATCCCCGACGCAGCGGCGCTCGCGCTGCCGAAGCTCACCGCGTCCGGCACCGCGCTGACCGGACAGGTCGCCTCCGCGGCGCTGACCCTACGCGCGCCGACCGCCTCCGCGACCCACGCCGTCACCGGCGTCGCGCGGGGCACGGCGGTGCTCCAGACCCTCACCGCCGACGGCGACTCCGCGCAGCAGGCGCTGTCCAACGGCGCCCTGACCCTCGCCCGCGCCAGGGTGACCGCGACCGCCCTGAACGGCGGCGTGGCGATCGGCTCCGCCGAGCTCAGGGAGCTGACCGCCTCCGGCTCGTCCGCCACGGCGGCCACCGCCACCGGCGCGGTCACCATGTACCGCCCGTGGGCCACCGGCCTGTCCGAGCCGACGCTGGCGGAGACGTACCGCACCTGGGTGTCCAACACCGGCAGCGGCGCCGTGACCGAGTACACGAACTTCTCGTTCAACAGCTACGCGCCCGTCAACGGCACGTACTACGCCGCCGGCCCCGGCGGGCTGTTCCAGCTGACCGGGAACGACGACGCGGGCACGGACATCGCCTGGGTCGTGCGCACCGGCATGATGGACGGCAAGAGCGCGTACCTGAAGCGCCTGACCGAGGTCCTGCTGGCGGCGAGGTTCGACGCGCCCGTGCGGCTCCGCGTGTGGACGAACGAGAACGACTACTACGACTACACCATCAACAACTTCACGCCCGACGTGCTGCAGCAGGTGCGCGCGACGCTCGGGCGAGGCATGCGCTCCCGCTACTTCCGCGTGGAGCTCTCCGGCATGGACGGCGCGTCCATGGAGCTCGACTCCATGCAGCTGCCGATGACCCCGCTGGCGCGGAGGATTGGATAATGGCTCTCACCCTAGGCACCCTCACCAGCGACGCGCTCAGCGCGGTGGCCACGTACCTGGCGCAGAACGCGAACAGCATCGCGGCCGCCGGCGACGAGTTCATCGAGGGCCTCGCCTCGTCCAAGGACATCAATTTCCAGATCGGAGAGCTGCCCTCGCTGAACTGGCTGACGCTCAACTTCGAGACCGAGCTCACCGAGATCCGGGACGAGCGCGTGGCCTCGCCGGACCTGAGCCTCGCCACGATCAACGCGAACATCGACCAGATCGCCGCGCTCGTCGCGCCCACCGCGCCGGACCTCTCCGTTCCGGTCGCCGTGGTGCCGTCGCTGGACGCGCAGGCCCCGACGATCACCCTGCCCACCGCGCCTACCGCGGACATCGGCGCGATGCCCACGGACGCCCCGAGCGTGGAGGAGGTCGCCACTCCGGCCGCGCCGGTCGTGACCCTGCCGAACGTCCCGACGTTCGAGGAGCTCCAGCTGCCCGTGGCCCCCTCGGTCACGCTGCCGACGTTCGCCGGCACGCTGCCGCAGAACCAGCTCGCCGCGCCGACGCAGGTCTTCTCGTACTCCGACACCGGCTACTCGTCCGACCTGGCGGACCCGCTCGTCGCGAAGCTGCTGGACAACCTCACCAACGGCGGCTACGGCATCGAGACCGCCGATGAGCAGGCCCTGTGGGCACGCGCCCGCGACCGCGCGGAGCAGGCGGCCCGCGCCGCGGTCGAGGAGGCCCAGCGCCGCGCCGTGTCGTCCTCGTTCCCGATGCCGCAGGGCGCGTACCACCAGGCGGTGGCCGCGGCGCAGCAGGCCCTGCAGGCCAAGATGAGCGAGGTCAACCGCGAGATCGCGCTGAAGCGCGCGGACCTGTACGTCGAGAACCGCAAGTTCACGATCCAGGAGGTCCAGAAGTACGAACAGATGGCCCGCGAGTTCTACCAGGCTGTGCAGGAGCGCGCCCTGAACTTCGCCAAGGCGACCGTCGAGCTCGGCGTGGCCCTGTACGACGCCGGCGTGCGCAACTACGCCGCCCAGCTCGACGCCTACCGCGTCGAGGCGCAGGTGTTCGAGTCCCGCATGCGCGCCGAGCTGACGAAGGCCGAGCTGTTCAAGTCGCAGATCGAGGCGGAGCGCCTGCGCGGCGAGTTCAACCAGCAGAAGATCGGCCTGTACCAGGCGCAGCTGAACGGCATCCAGACCGTCGTGAACCTGTACAAGTCGCGCGTCGAGGCCGCCGGGCTGCTGTCCGACATCCAGAAGACGAAGCTCGAGGTCTTCAAGACCCGGGTGATGGCGTTCGGCGAGCGTGTGCGCGCGAAGGCGGCGGAGTACGACATGTACAAGGCGAGCATCGCCGGGGAGCTGGCGAAGCTGGACGTGTTCAAGTCGCAGATCGCCGCGCACCAGTCCCGCGTCGAGGCCGAGGAGGCCAAGGGCCGCCTGACGCTGCAGGCGAACGAGTCCCTGCTGCAGGAGTACCGCGCGTCCGTGCAGCGCTACGAGGCTCAGCTGGAGGGGCTGGCGAAGGTGGTCAGCGCCCGGCTGGAGCGCGCCAAGACCCAGGTCGCGGCGCAGAGCGGGGACGTCGAGGCGTACCGCGCGTTCGTCTCGGCTCTGGTAGAATCTGCCCGGGTGCGCGTCGCGAACCAGTCCGTGAACAACCAGTGGAACATCGCCGCGCTGAACTCGCAGGTCGACCAGGTGCGGTTCCGGCTTGAGACGCTGAAGGCGACCGTGGACAACATGAACAACATCAACCGGTTCGGCGCGGAGTACTTCCGCACCGCGCTTGGCTCGACGCTGGCCGGCCTCAACGGCCTCAGCGTCAAGACCACCGAGGGGTAATCCATGCCTACGCTGAACGACATCATCACCGGGCTCCGCGAGCAGGCGGCCGACACCTTCGAGAACGCCAGCAAGCGGGTGCGCCCCGCCGCGGCCGCAGCCGAGGCAGCGCCCGAGCCCGTCGCGCGGTCCCCGCGCGGCGCGATCCCGCACGCCCCGATGACAGCCGTCGAGGGCGTCGGCGTGGCCAAGACCCCGGGCGACGCCGCGGCGGCGCTCAACTACCGCGACGGCGCCCGCGCGGCGAACATCACGACCGGCGCCCCGGCTGGCCCCAGCTCGCCCGTGTCCTGGTCTGCCACCACGACCGGCGCGCCTGGCGTGCAGAGCCCGACCGTGGATGACCTCGCCAAGAAGTACATCCAGGACCGCCTCGCTACGAACCGCGCGACCCAGGCCACCATGGCCCAGGAGGCGCTGCAGCCGAAGCAGTTCACCGGCGTGCGTTCGAACTACGTCGCGCCGCAGCCCGCCCCGATGATGCCCGGCGTGGGCGGCAGCGTGCCCCCGCAGGTCCCTGGCTCGCCCGCCGCGGCGGCCCCGGCCGGTGAACCCAAGCCCCCGATGGGCAAGATGGCGAAGCTCGGCGCGGGCCTCGGCCTGGCGGCCGGCGGCGTGCAGGCTGGCTTCGGCGTGCAGGCGGCCCGCGAGGGCCGGTACGGCGACGCCGTGGACAACGCGTTCCAGGGCGCGGCCACCATGCTCAACCCGATGGTCGGCGTCGTGGGCAACGTCCTGACCGGCCTGCGCGACGCGGGCATGCGCGCGGGGATCGAGAACTTCGTGCAGCCCACCCGCAACCCGGGGCTGTACACGCCCGAGCTGGAGCGCATAGTCCAGGGCGGCGAATTTACCGGCCGACGCCCGCAAGGCGCTGCTGCCGAGACCGTGCGCCCCGCCGCTCCGGTAGCGGCGTCTGTCCCCGGCACGCCGGCCGCCGCGCCGTCCGGCCCGGACAACATGATCCGCACCACGCGCGGCGCGCGGGTCACGGCGGACCAGCTGATCGACGGCAAGGACGTCCCGGCCCCAGGCCAGGGTGCGATCCGCCGCGGCAGCGAGCCGGCCGTCAAAGTCGGCGCGAAGGTCGACGCCCCGGACGCGCCGACGCCTGGCGACAGCAAGGGACGCGGCCTGCGCGGTGCCACCGGCGGCACACTGGCGAGCCACATGGTCAACCTCGCCGCCCTGAACATGAACGCGAAGGCGGCGGCCGCGAAGGAGTCCGGCGCCGCGAAGCAGGCCGAGCTCGGTATCAAGGACGCCGCGCACCGCCTGAACGTGTACAAGACCCGCGAGGAGCTCCGCGCCAAGACGAAGGCGGACATCGAGAAGGAGGTCGAGGACACGGTTATGCGCGGCATGGACTCGTCCCTCAAGAAGGAGGAGCGCGAGGCCCTCGGGGCCAAGGGCAAGGCCGAGCTGATGTCCCGTGTGCGCCACACCGCGGCCAACCGCGGCATGGACCTGGGTGACCTCAGCGGCGCCGAGCGTCGCAAGATCCTGGACGGCGAGAAGTTCCGCCGCGCCCTGGTCGGCTCGCGCGACGAGACCCTGCAGCAGGTCAAGGACTACTTCGGCCAGAAGCGGTTCGACAGCGACGACCTCGCCTCGTACATGCCCAAGACGGTCAAGCGCGACGGTGCGCGCGGGTATATAATCGAGACCGAGAACGGCAACACCATGACCGTGCGCGCCGCTGCCGGCGGCAGGTTCGTGCTGATGGGCCCGAACACGCCGGTGGACGCCGACCTGATGCAGCACATCTTCCGTGCCGCCGAGAACCAGAGCAAAGGACGATAAATGAGCCGCATCGCGGACGTCGAGCTTCCTGAGGCAGGCGAAGTAGCGAAGGCGAGAATCCCCGAGGTCACCACCGTAACACCCGAGCAGGCGGACGTAGCCGCCTCCCGCTTCGTGGCGACGCCCATCCAGAAGGGCGTCCGCGGCGGGTTCAACCAGCTCGGCGCCATGACCAGCGCGTTCATGGCTACGCTTGGCGACGCCATGGGCCTCTCGCAGTTCGCGGCCGAGCGCATGAAGGACGCGGAGCACCAGGCCGCGTTCGCCGAGGCCGTGCTGCCCGAGGTCAAGGACTACCGCCAGGTCAAGGACGGGGCCGACGCGGCCGAGTTCTTCACCGGCCTCGTGGGACAGTCCCTCGCCACCACCGGCCCGGCCCTCGCCGGCGCCGCGGCCGGCCGCTTCGGCGGCGGGGTGCGCGGCGCGTACGCGGGCGGCTTCGCCGGCTCGTTCGTGCCCAACTCCGGCGAGCAGGCCCTCCGCCTACGCAACGAGCCGATGGCCCCCGGCGACCGCCTGCGCAACGTCGTGGGCACCGGCGGCGCTGCCGCCGCCATGGACGCCCTGCTCCCGGCCGCCGCGGTCTCCCGCGTGGCGCGCCCCGTGCGCGGGGCCGGGCTCGGCGGCACCACGCTCAAGGGCGCGGGGGTCGAGGGCGCCACCGAGGGCGCGCAGGAGGCCCTCGGGCAGGCCATGCACACGTCGGTCAACCCAGCCCGGGACAGGGGCGAGGACGACCCCGCCGTCCTGAACGCCATGATCGGCGGCGCCGCGGGCGGCGCGTCGATCGGCGCCGGCACTCGGATCGCGGAGGCCGGCTCCGGGCTGGTGCAGGACGGGCTGGCGAAGGTGGGCGAGGCCTCCAAAGCCGCGCGCGAGAAGCTGCGCCG
>Ga0196964_10000483_pt1 | contig 24317 bp, 19 predicted proteins | sample S1_10metaG_FD_148615 | JGI IMG/M metagenome (GOLD analysis project Ga0196964, IMG submission 148615) | Soil microbial communities from Anza Borrego desert, Southern California, United States - S1_10 | ecosystem: Environmental > Terrestrial > Soil > Desert | place: USA: California | collected... | reverse complement strand
GCTAATTCGGAGAACCTCTGGAAGAACTTCAATCCGGAAAGCAGCATGGCAAAATGGATGGGCAATGGCCAAATTCAATGATTTTGGCATCTTCCAGGTCTTTGCCGACTTGGTGCCACCACAGCTGAATGAACCCGGGAAAAAATGGAAAAATGATACGATTGATTTGAGTCCCGCTTCCGTAATCGTTTTCAGGCCCACAGATAATTTCGATGTGATAATGGGCTTTCGTGCCGAGATCAATGGAAAATGGGAGCGATTTACAAACGATAAAGGCCGTTCCTGGATTTATCGCTTTGAAGAAAATTTTCCGAATGGCATACATAATTTGAAAGTGACCGTTGAAGATCTTGCCGGAAATGTAACTGTAAAAGAATGGTGGTTTCGGAAGTATCCTTATACACCGCCGCCGAAGAAGAATGCTTTTAAGAAAAAGAGTAGCAAAAAGAAGAGATAGTCGTGAATGGTGAATCGCGAGTCGTGAGTTGTTGTTCTAAATGGCGCCTTTGCGTTTTCTTTGCGTCTTGGCGTGAAATCTCAAGATTAATATGATTACATTAAAGGAAGGCGACAAGGCACCCTTATTCAAAGGAATTGACCAGGATGGAAAAGTAATATCCCTAAATGATTTCAAAGGAAAGAAATTGATCCTCTATTTCTATTCTGAAGCCGGCTCCCCAACCTGTACCATTCAATCATGCAATCTCCGGGATAATTATTCTTTATTAAAGAAAAAAGGCTTTGAAGTTATTGGAGTAAGTCCCGATGCACAGCAACGGCAGAAAAAATTTGAGCAGAAATACAAACTGCCTTTTCGACTGGTCGCCGATACAGGCAATAAGATCGCATCATCCTACGGAGTTTGGGACTGGAAAAAATTATTCGGGCATGAGTACATGGGCATAGTCCGCACCACTTTTGTCATTAACGAACAGGGGAAGATCGAAAAGGTGTTCCGGAAACCAAAGAATAAAGCTCATGCCGAAGAGATAATAGCTGCAGTTCAATAGTTATTCCCAATTGTGTAAATCCTTTTATTGCAAACCGGGGTTACTTCTTTTAAATTGAGCTGCTAAAAGCAACCCGTACAATCCAATAACCGATTCACCTTAAAAAATGAATATGAAAATTTTGTTAGTGTTACTATTATTATTTGCATCAGCAAACGTTTACAGCCAGGATACGACCATTGCTAAAGTTGATACCACCATCGAAAGCCTGGTTCAGGATACAGCAATAGTCAGTGAAGAGGGAAAGAAGCCTGTGCAGATCTTCAGTTCAGAGAGGGCCATTCATGCCAACACGACGGAATTGGTAGGCAAAGGCCGTATGCAATTCATCGTCACCCATAATTTCGATGATATCGGTGGTTCAAGAGGCGGGATCAAGAATTTTTTTGGACTTGATGTTACCACAGATGTCCGGATCGGGTTTGAGATAGGACTGGGAAAAAAACTCGATCTGATTGCCTCAAGAGCGAAGGCGGCAGGAAATGTTTCCAGATTATTTGAAATAGGAATGAAATATCGCTTCTTGCAGCAGACGCAGGATAACAGCACGCCTTTATCATTGGCGCTGTTTGTCAACAATGTGGTGTCTACCATGGATGCATCCCCGCTCCCAACCGATGAAAACTATTTTCCTGAATTCAGCGACAGAAATTCCCAGGTTTTGCAGCTGATCGCTGCGAAAAAAATGGGCAGAGTGAGTATTCAATTGAACCCAACATTTTTACACCAGGGACGTGTGATCCCCAATGACCAGAAAAATCTGTTTGCATTTGGTGGGGTGATCCGCTTTCCGATTGGCGGCTCGGTCAACATGATCATTGATTGGTTTCATCCGTTTCGCAACGAGGTTAGCAAGGATTCTTTATTCAAATCAAGGGGATACAAATTCTATGATCCCCTCGGTGTGGGAGTGGAGATCCTTACTTCTGGACACGTATTCCTGCTCAAATTCACCAATGCCCGGGAGATTCTTGAAAACCGGTTCATTCCGCGTACGATCAGTAATTGGGGTAAAGGAGAGTTTCGCTGGTGCTTTACTATTACCAGGAGATTTGTGTTGTGGAGGGAGAGAGAGTAGTCGTTAGTCGATAGTCCTTGGTCGATAGAGCATGTCACGGAAGTCGTATAGTCGCAGCCTCAAAGTTGAGGCATTCACTTATGGTCATATACGTTATAATAGTGTGGCTACATGAACCAATATGACTCATATGACTTGTATGACTTTCATTTTACCCATTCAATTTCTTCATAGGAAAACTCCTTTTCAAGACCATTAGCCACGATCAATTTCCCTTCAGTAGAAACCCCTTTTAATTTCACTTCAAATGAGCGATTGTCTTTTCGGAGCTTAATAGTTTCTTTTCTTTTATAAAGCTGGTCGTTATACTTTTCAACTATAAAACTGAACCCTTTTTTGTTTATGAGGTGCAAATAAAACGAAATTATATCGCAGAGCTTCTTAGAAAGCTCAATCGGGTCATAGCTGTTACCTGTAATTTGTTTCATTGAAACGGGGTTAGAAAGTTCAGGAGGAAATTCAATTTGATTGATGTTAATGCCGATTCCGACAATAGCCCATTTCCACTCCCGGCTGTTTGCCATAATGATGTTCTCGATCAGTATGCCCCCCGCTTTTTTATCTTTCCAGTAAAGATCATTTGGCCATTTAATAGAAACATGCTTGCCGACATGTTGTGAAAAAAGATCCGTCAAACTCAAAGCAATGCATGCGCTCAACCCAAAAGGTTCGCGTACACCGATTATTTTTGGATCAATGATCAGGGTCAGGATAAGATTTGCCCCTGGTTCGGAATCCCATTGTTTACCTCGCTGCCCCTTCCCCCTGAACTGCGCATGGGCGAACACCGCTGTGCCATGAGCGGCTGCCTCCTGGTCAAGGAGGCTTCGGGCATAGTTGTTGGTGCTGTCAACTGATTGCAACTCAATAAATGGCTTCCCGAGAGGAAGAAGGGCAGTCAGAGAGGACTTCTTTGGAGTAGGGTGTGCCAATTAATCGTTATTTTTGGGCAAATTAACCATCAATAAGTAATTAAAACATTCTCAATTATTGGAACAATTGGCAGTGCTCACCAAACGTAAGAAAAGTGCAGTCAGGTTAACGAGGAATTCAAAGATCATCAAAACCATCATTGCAGCGATCCAGGAGAAAAAGGGAGAAAACATTATTTCCCTGGATCTTCGAAAAATCAACGAAGCCGTTGCCGATTTTTTTATTATATGTGAAGCAGCCAGCCAACCGCAGGTGCGGGCTATCGCCGAAAATGTAGAAAATAAAGTTATGAAAAGATGTGATGAATGGCCGTACCACCACGAAGGGTACCAAAAACTTCAATGGGTGCTGATCGATTATGTGAATGTTGTGGTACATATTTTTTTGCCTGAAAACCGTAGATTTTACAAGTTAGAGGAAATGTGGAGTGATGCGGTCCGTGAAGACTCCTTTGGAGCAGCTGAAAATCATCGAGATTAATGTTAAAACCGGGAAATAAACGAACTTTTTATCACAATAATCATTAATTAGCAAGGTAGGAAGAGAGATATGTCACAAGAGCCACAAAACAGGATGGATAAAAAACTTCCCCGGTATGGAAATCGCCCGGGCGAAGACCCTAACCAACCCCCGCGGAAGCCCCGGTTCAATATCTATTGGATATACGCGATCATCTTCGCTGTGCTGATCGGTTTCCAGCTTTTTGGAGGAGCCATCTCTGGCAATTCCGCGAAAACCACGCTACTCGAATTCAAACAAATGCTTGCGCAGGGTGGGATCATCCAGAAATATACCATTATTGATAATCGTAAAACAGTAAAAGTTTATCTTACTAAGGAGGCGCAGGTTACCTATGCGAATAAACTGAAAAAAGGGATCACTGGGAAGATCAATGAGCAAGGTCCCCACATGAGCTTCAAGATAACCAGCGGGGAGGCTTTCCAAAAAGATCTGAGTGATTTTTATAAGGCCAATCCATCGTTGAAGGAAGTGCCTTATGAAGTAGACAATGAGCGTGATTGGTTTGGGGGAGCCTTGCAATTTTTACTGCCCATCTTATTATTTGTTGGTCTGTGGATCCTCCTGATGCGGAAGATGGGGGGTGCTGCTGGTGGTGGAGGTGGACCTGGCGGTATCTTTAATATCGGGAAATCAAAAGCGACATTATTTGATAAGGGAACAAAGGTCAGTATCACTTTTGCCGATGTGGCAGGTCTTGATGAAGCTAAGGTGGAAGTGATGGAGATCGTAGACTTTTTAAAGAATCCAAAGAAATATACCAATCTCGGGGGTAAGATCCCTAAAGGTGCTTTGCTGATCGGGCCTCCTGGAACCGGTAAGACCTTACTGGCAAAAGCGGTTGCGGGTGAAGCGCAGGTGCCTTTTTTCAGTTTGAGCGGCTCTGATTTTGTAGAAATGTTTGTGGGTGTGGGCGCAAGCCGTGTAAGGGACCTTTTCAAGCAGGCCCGTGAAAAAGCGCCCTGTATCATTTTTATTGATGAAATCGATGCGATTGGGCGTGCCAGAGGGAAGAATGTAATGATGAGCAATGATGAACGCGAAAGCACGCTGAACCAATTGCTCGTGGAAATGGATGGGTTCGGTACCGATTCGGGGATTATTGTATTAGCGGCCACCAACCGACCTGATGTTTTGGATACCGCTCTTTTGAGACCAGGCAGGTTTGACCGGCAAATATCCATTGATAAGCCCGACCTGGTAGGGAGAGAAGCGATCTTCAAAGTGCATTTGAAACCGATAAAAATTTCGAAAACGCTCGATATTCATAAGTTGGCGGAACAAACCCCCGGTTTTGCCGGAGCCGATATCGCGAATGTTTGCAATGAAGCGGCCCTGATCGCGGCAAGAAAAGGAAAAGAAGCGGTTGATATGGAAGATTTCCAGGACGCAGTTGACCGCGTGATCGGTGGCCTTGAAAAAAAGAATAAGATCATTTCCCCGGAAGAAAAAAAGATCATTGCCTATCATGAAGCGGGTCATGCCATTTGTGGTTGGTATCTTGAACATGCCTATCCTCTTTTGAAAGTAACCATTGTTCCAAGAGGTACTGCTGCCCTGGGTTACGCGCAATACACACCGAAAGAACAGTACTTATATAATACAGATCAACTTGGCGATCAAATATGCATGACTCTCGGTGGAAGAGCCAGTGAAGAAATATTCTTCGGCAAGATCTCCACAGGCGCACAAAATGATCTGCAGCAGATAACAAGGATCGCATATGCCATGGTAACTGTTTATGGAATGAACGATAAGATCGGGAACATTAGTTTTTATGACCCGCAACAGGAAACTTCGTTCACCAAGCCTTTTTCTGATGAAACCGCTAAACTCATTGATGAAGAAGTTCGCAAATTGATCGACGAAGCTTATACAAAAACCAAGCAGCTTCTCACAGAGAAAAAAGAAGAGGTGGAGAAACTGGCAAATGCGCTGCTGGAAAGAGAGGTTTTATTTCAAAGTGATGTGGAAGCCCTGATCGGTAAGCGTCCGTTTGAAGAAAAGAAATTGCTGGACACCGAGGAGCATAAACCAAGCGATAATGGCGAGATCTCTGCAGGAGTGCCGCCTTATGACAGCGAGGTTACGAATAAGGCTCTGCCAAAATAAACGGCATGAATGTTTCACCCTCGAAAGAGAATATCTTTAAAAAAATTCGGAAGGCGTTGAGTCATTCAACGCCTTTGCCTTTCCCCGCGAGCGAGGGAGATCAACCGGTTTTTCCTCCACTTCCACAGGAACCGGAGGTGGAATTCGCAGAACAGTTCACCAAACTCCAAGGGAAATTCATCTATTGTATTAATCAGCAAGAGCTGGCTTTTCAGCTGGGTAGCCTGGTACGGAAACAGGATTGGAAAAAAGTGTTTTGTAACGAGGAAACCATGATCAGCCGGATCGAGTCTTCAATTGGAGAAAGATTGAAAAGAGAGGACCTGGGAAATTGTGATGTAGCCATCACGGGTTGTGAGTGTTTAGTGGCAAGGACAGGTTCGATTGTGATTAGTGCAGCGCAGCAGCAAGGACGGACCTCCAGTGTTTATGCACCCATTCATATTTGCATTGCTTTTAGTAACCAGGTAAAACCGGATATTAAAGATGCTTTGCAGTTTTTGAAGGATAAATATGCTAATAACCTTCCTTCCCTGGTCAGTTTTGCCACCGGTCCCAGTCGCACGGCGGACATAGAAAAGACCCTGGTCGTAGGGGTGCATGGGCCAAAAGAAGTTTATTGTTTCCTGGTCGAGGGCTGATTAACCAGCAAATGGAAATAATGTATTTTCATTTTTAAATCCCAAATGACCAAATTCCTCCGAAGGAGTCTTTTGGACAAATTCCACAGAATTTGAGATTTGGTATTTGGAATTTGAACTATAAGTGCAACTGACCTTGTCAAAAAAGATCTATTTCTTATCAGATTTCCATCTCGGCGCGCCGGATCATGATAGCAGCCTGGAACGGGAAAAGATCATCGTCAATTTTCTCAACGAGATTAAAAATGATGCTGCTGAGATATTCCTGGTAGGAGATGTATTCGATTTCTGGTATGAATACCGGAAGGTGATACCAAAAGGTTACACCCGGTTATTGGGGAAATTGGCCGAGTTGACAGATGCAGGTATCAAGATCCATTTTTTTGTAGGCAATCATGATATGTGGATGCGGGATTATTTCAAAAAAGAAATGAACATCCCCGTTTATTTCGAACCTGTCGAACTGGAAAGGAATGGAAAGAAATTCTTGATCGGGCATGGTGACGGATTGGGACCGGGAGATCAAGGTTACAAGATCCTCAAGAAATTTTTTCGAAACCCCGTTTCAAAATGGTTATTTGGGATACTGCCTCCCGTGGCAGGGATCGGGTTCGCCAATTTCCTGAGCCGGAGAAGCAGGGCCCAGGGAAACGGGCATCATGGTTTTTTGGGAGAAGAAAAGGAATGGTTGATCCTCTATTGTAAAGAGGTACTTAAGAAAAAAAATATTGATTATTTCGTCTTTGGCCATAGACATCTCGGTATTGATTATCGTCTAAACGATCCGGGGACCCGGCATCAAAGCCGTTATGTAAACCTCGGTGATTGGATCGATTATTATACCTACGCGGTCTTCGACGGGGAGAACCTGCAGTTAAGATCGTATAAAGGGCATGAGGAGAAGATTATCCGCAACTGATGAAAAAAACATTGTTTATACTTCTTTGCCTGGGGCTTGCTTCGGGAGTTCGATCGCAAACGGATACTGTATTCCGCTTTTTGAGGACCATACCAGCGGAGGTCTCCGAATTTGCTGTCGACAACCTGGACAATATTTATATTCTTAACAGTCGCAACAGGCTGTATAAATATAATGCGAATGGAGATTCTGTTGCTGTATACAATGATGTAAGGAATTTCGGGCAGGTCTCGCTCATAGATGTTTCTAATCCCCTGAAGGTTTTGCTCTATTACAAAGATTTTTCTACGATCGTTATGCTGGACCGGTTCCTGAACCCACGAAACGTGATCGACCTGCGAAAACATAATATCCTGGATGTAAAAGCCATCGGGCAATCCTATGACAATAAGATATGGATCTATGATGAATTGGAGAGTAAGCTGAAGAAGATCGATGAAGACGGAAGGCTTATTCTGGAAACCCCGGATCTCCGCCTGCTACTCGGGCAGGCTGTTTCACCGGCCAGGATCTTTGATGAAGACAAACTGGTGTATTTGTATGATTCTTCCAAAGCCATATTTGTTTTTGATTATTATGGGGCTCATAAAAATAATATTCTGATAAACCATTGGCAGAATTTCAAAGTGGCAGGCAAATTCATTTATGGTTCCAGGGCAGATAGCCTTTTCCGCTATGAGATCCGCAGTTTTCGGGTTGATGAATGGAAACTCCCTCCAGGTATTTTGGCAGCCAGAGCTTTTAATTTTTCTTCGGGCAGATTGTATGTTCTTAAACCGGAAGGGTTGGAGATATATAGTATTCATTAAGCAGAAGCTCTATACCAACATGGCTTTTTAGTCTGATGCAAGAGTTTAGCGTTTAGTTTATTTTACACTGACCTAAACACTAACTCAAAACGCCAAACAATCACTATTTTTCCTCTATGAACGATTTTCTCGAACAAATTTGGTTGGATAACCGCGTAAAGGATTACCTGCTGGTCACCGGGGTCATCCTGTTTGTGCTATTATTGAACCGGTTCATTTCGCGGTATGTTGCAGGGCTTCTTTACCGACTCATTAAAAAGAATTGGAAGGAAGTTGAAAAGAGAACTTTTGTCAACCTGATCGTCCAACCCCTTGGGAATTTTCTGGTATTGCTAACAGCTGTCATTGCTCTCTATACCCTGGATTTTCCCAGCCAGCTGGAAGCGAATGTCTATGGTTATACCACCAGGCAGATCGTCCACGCGACCGGTACAATTATTTTCATCATTTCCTTTATTTCGGTAATACTCCGCTTTATTGATTTCATTGCTATCATACTTGAACTGAAAGCAAACCGTACACCTGACCAGGCCGACAATCAATTGATCGTTTTCTTCAAAGATTTTTTTAAAGTGATCGTCGTGATCCTCGGGATCATGATGGTGCTGAAATTCGCCTTTGGTCTGGCTATTGGCAGTTTACTTACCGGTCTCAGTATCGTAGGCGCAGCGATCGCGCTTGCACTCCGGGAAAGCCTGGAGAACCTGATCGCTTCGTTCATTATATTTTTCGACAAACCCTTCACAACCGGCGATGTGGTAAAAGTGTTGAATGCAACTGGTACCGTAGAAAGGATTGGTCTCCGCAGTACGAGGATCCGTACTGATCGCAAAACGTATCTGACCGTCCCTAACAAACAAATGGTGGATACTGTGCTGGATAATATTTCACTCAGCACACAACGCAGGGTGGACCTGCGTCTCGAGATAGAATTAGAAACGCATTCTTCAAAATTGGAAATGCTGGTAAACGAGATCCGGGCTATACTAAATCGACCAGAGATAGAGGAAATTCACGTTAATTTTCAGGATCTAACCAGCCAGGCATATATCATACAGGTTGAGTTTTATACGGCAGTTATCTCAATACCTGAATTGAATAGACTTAAGCAGGAAGTAAACCTGGAGATATTAAGGAAAATGGAAGGGATGGGTGTCCAGTTAACAGGAAATCGCTTCAGTTTTACAGAGCCTCTCCGAAAAACTAATTAGCGTCAATTAGCGTTTGCTTTATTAATTATCTCGGCAAGTTCCTTATCGAACATTCCATACTTACCATATTCAACAACCCGTCCAAGTTCCTTGCCGTTCTTATACACGATGATCGTCGGGACGTTTTGGATGTTCAACGCTTCAGTGAGATGACTTAACGTGGTCTTTTTTCGATCTACACCGATAAGGGTCGTATGATCGGCTGGAAATCCGGCGCTATCCAGCAATGAAAAGAATTTAGGGATGATAAAATGTGAATCGCTGCACCAGGTACCGAGGAAGGTCAGCAATTGGATAGAATCAGCATTTTTTTTCAATGCGGTGACCGCATCTCCATAGGGCTTATAACCTTTCATGTTATCCGCATACCATTTGAATGAAGTATCGCTTTCGATCACCTGGCGGGATATGATCCCTTTGAGCGTCTTTTCATTGGGTCTTTCGGACATGACCTGGAACTGGTCCTGTGCGTTTGAAGCAACTGCCAGGATGAATGTTATTAATAATAGGCTGATAAACTTTTTCATGCAGAATTAATTTGCAAATTTAACGGACTGTATTTGCTTGATGAGAATGGGTTTGTTAAAGTTGCAAATCCGTTAATCGGTTATGCTGTTAATCCATTAATTATTTTGTAAAAGGCTGCTGGCTGACGACTGACAGGCGGGCACTGATAGGCTGAGAACTGTCAAACTGCCTATAAATTCGCTTTCAATTCCAACAAAAAGCTTTTGATCTTTTCAAGCGATTGTATCATGACGAATTTTTCTTCGGCATGTTTGTTTTTCTTAAGATAGTCCTTTGCTCCTTCAATGGTGAATTTGCGGCGGCGCAGCAGGTCATAGATCAATACAAGGTTTTTGATATCGACCGGCCGGAAAAAACGGTCACCTTTGCGGTTTTTCCTGGGCTGAAGTATATCGAATTCAGTTTCCCAAAATCTTATCAGGGATTGGTTTTCCCTGAACATAGCCGCTACCTCACCGATGGAATAATATTGTTTTTGAAAAAGAACTTCATCAGGCGGCACTTGTAAAAAGTCAGCATTCAGCTCGGCCTCTTTTAATGAACGTCGTCCTCTTTTCGCAGAGGTTTTTGCTTCCCGTCTTTCAGGATTCAGTGATATTTTTTTCTCCTGCTGTTCGGTTTTCATATTTACATCCTCGATAAGAGTGGGAGAGGCTGGTATATTACCTGGTTCATCCGGGCCAGAGAATTCGAAAGTGATCTGGGTCAGCGGTTTTGCCATGAGAAACAAAGTTACAACCAGGGTGAATGACTTTTAGGGGATATCAACTGGTGTGGATAAACACTTTAAAATAAAATTCCTAAGAACCCAAATCCCAAATTTGTGATTTAGTATTTGGTATTAATCCAAACTCTGATTAGAGGCTGCAGCTTTTTTAAGTATCAGGTCAAATTGCTCAGGGGTAAGATCATTATAAAAGAAATAGATCGGGTCGATCTTCTCTCCGTTCTTATGTACTTCATAATGGCAATGGGGTCCCGTAGATTTCCCGGTATTTCCTACATAACCGATCACTTCACCTCTTTTTACTTTTTGGCCCGGTCTCACTTTCACACGAACCATATGACCATATAATGTCTGGTATCCATAACCATGATTTATGATCACATGGATCCCATATCCACTTCCCGTGCTGCCAGCAATCGAAACCACACCATCAGCAGTCGCATAGATGGGGGTGCCTTGCGGAGCCGTGAAATCAAGGCCAGCATGAAATTTAGTCGTTTTATAAATAGGGTCAATTCGATACCCATATCCTGACGCGATGCGGGAAAGATCCTTATTGCTCAGTGGCTGGATAGCGGGTGTATGAGCGAGCAGGTCTTCCTTGGTCTTTACAAGGCCATCGAGTTCATTATAGGAAGCGCTCTGTGCCTGGATCCGGTTGTTTAACGAGTTTAGCGAGTGAATGATCGAGGTGACGAGTTCATTGTCCTTCATATTTTCAACCATCGCAATTTCCTTACGCATTTCGATCTCACGGGCTCTCGCGCTGTCGGGAATTGGATTTGCTTCAAAAATGGCGCGATAAACTGTATTGTCCCTTTTCTCCAATTCGTGCATTTGCCGTTCAATGGATTGCAACTGGTTTTGTAATTCTTTGTAGCGGAACCTCAGATTCTCATTTTGAGTTCGTAAGATCTTTTCGTTGGGGGAACCGACAAACTGGAAGGCGAAGTACGAGATAATGCCCGCGGTGACAAGTGCTGCTGCGATAAACCCGAAAATGCGCAGCATTTTTACCCTCAATGGTGTTTCGAGCTTTTCATAGCGAAGCGTATTGGTATTATAATAATACTTGATTTTCTTCATGAGCAACGGTTGCTGTTCTCATCTCAGAAATGCCCCCTGAATCTTAACTTTGCCTGCTTTTGCCCGGCAGGCAAGGGGCTGACAAATATAGCCCGATAACCACAAAAATCAACCCTACCGCAGTTAAACTACCCGCGATCATGATGACCAGCGCAGAAATACGTAAAGCATTTTTGGATTTTTTTCGGGGAAAAGATCATGAGATTGTGCCCTCTGCGCCTATTGTGATTAAGAATGATCCCACATTGATGTTCACCAATGCGGGCATGAATCAATTCAAGGATATCTTTCTTGGAAATAAGCAGCCACCTTCTCCACGAGTGGCGGATACCCAGAAATGTCTTCGCGTAAGCGGGAAACATAATGACCTCGAGGAAGTAGGTGTGGACACTTACCATCATACCATGTTCGAAATGCTGGGCAACTGGAGTTTTGGAGATTATTTTAAAAAAGAGGCAATAGCCTGGAGTTGGGAATTACTTACTAAAGTTTACCAATTACCTGAGGAAAGATTATATGTAACTGTGTTTGGGGGTGATGAAAAGGAAAAATTGCCAAAGGATGAAGAGGCGCTAACTGAGTGGAAAAAATGGATACCGGAAGACCGGATCCTGTTTTTTGGAAGAAAAGATAATTTCTGGGAGATGGGAGATACGGGTCCATGTGGCCCCTGCACTGAAATACATTATGATGCCCGCCCGGAGGCAAAAAATGATGGCCATTCCCGGGTAAATAATGATGATACCGGCCAGGTTGTGGAGATATGGAATAATGTATTTATCCAATTCAATCGATTAAAAGACGGGAGTTTGGATTTATTACCCTCGAACCACGTTGATACAGGAATGGGGCTGGAGCGACTTGTAAGGGTGTTACAGAATAAAGTTTCAAATTACGATACGGATATTTTTACCGGTACCATTGCCGGGATCGAAAAGATCACAGGCAAAAAATATCATTTCGGTAAAAGTCTCGCGTGCGTTGCCTTCAGGGTGATCGCTGATCATATTCGCGCGATCGCATTTACTGTTGCGGATGGGCAGCTTCCTTCCAATACAGGCGCAGGATATGTAATCCGGAGGATCCTTCGACGCGCAGTTCGATATTATTATACTTACCTCGACCAAAAACAACCCTTGTTGTTTCAGTTGGTTCCTATAATATCCTCACAGTTTGAAAATGTTTTTCCTGAATTGTCTCAGCAAAATGATTTTATCTCCAAAGTGACCCGGGAAGAAGAGGAAGGATTTCTGCGAACATTGGAAAGTGGGTTAAAGAGAATGGATGATATCACACGCACTTCTCCCGGTAAGATAAGCGGAAAGAACGCCTTTGAATTGTACGATACCTATGGCTTCCCTTTTGACCTGACCCGGTTGATCGCTGAAGAAAAAGGTTTTTCCATTGATGAAAAAGGGTTTGAAAAAGAAATGAGCCAGCAAAAGGAAAGAAGCCGTGCCGCGACCGAAATGAATATGGAAGATTGGGTGGTTCTGAAAGAAGGCAACAATCAATTTGTGGGTTATACTGACCTGAATGCTTCCGCCGAAGTCCTTAAATACCGAAAGGTAAAAAGCAAGGGCAGGGAGTTTTACCAGATTGTACTTGATAAAACCCCATTTTATGCTGAAAGTGGGGGGCAGGTGGGCGACACCGGGGAACTCATCTTTGGAGAAGAAAAGATCCAGGTCATTGATACAAAGAAAGAAAACGAACTAATCGTTCATCATACGGCAACTATTCCCGCGATTTTGACCGGTAAGGTTTACGCGAAGGTCAATACCGGGAGAAGAAAACTGACGGCATTGCATCATTCAGCCACTCATTTGCTACATGCGGCTTTGCGAAAAGTACTGGGAAGCCATGTTGTGCAAAAAGGTTCCCTGGTAAATGCAGAGCATCTTCGATTCGATTTTTCACATTTTGCCAGGACCACTGAAGAAGAAATTGACCTGATCGAAAACGTGGTCAATGAAAAAATCAGGGAAAATATTCCGGTTGTGATCAAGGAAATGCCCAGGGAAGAAGCGCTTTCAATGGGAGCGATGGCTTTGTTCGGTGAAAAATATGGAGAAAAAGTACGGGTAGTGATCATTGACCCGGGATATTCAATTGAATTGTGCGGCGGCACGCATGTCGGTCACACTGGTGATTTGGGGTTCTTTAAAATAATCTCCGAATCCGCTATCGCTGCGGGTGTTCGACGGATAGAGGCGTTGACCGGGAGCAAAGTCGATGATTATGTCCGGGAAAGATTAAGGCAACTGGATACTATCTCCGATTTGTTGAAGAATCCAAAAGATGTCGCCCGGTCGATCGAAAACCTGCAAGCCGAAAATAGTGAGTTAAAAAAACACGTGGATGTGCTGGAAGCCCGCCAGCTGGTTGTGATCCGGAATGAACTCCTGCAAAAGGATGAGATCATTGATGGCGTCAATTTTATTGGTGATATCGTGGAAGTAAACAGTCCCGATGCATTGAAGAAACTATGTTTTGATATCAGGCATCATATCAGGGACCATGTAGCAGTACTTGCCGTGAACTTAGGAGGTAAACCACATGTTGCAGTCGGGATCTCCGATTCGGTCGTCGCTGCGAAAAACCTGGATGCAGGAAAGATCATCAGGGAACATATAGCTCCATTGATAAAGGGTGGAGGCGGAGGACAGAAGACATTGGCTACGGCAGGGGGCCAGGATGCAAGTCAACTTGCTAAAGTAATTGATATAGTGAAATCGCTTTTGAAATGAAGATGCGAATTCTCCTGTCTTCTAGTTCTTCATTTTTGCCTGTAGTCATTGTTTCAGCCAGTCCGGCCGTATGCGCATTCATGAGCCGGATCCTCGGGGTTATCAGGCTTGCCTGTGATGGGATTGTGACGGGGAAAGACACCCCATTACGTACAGGACCAATTGAATAGAAAGCCAGTTATCATAGCCTATAACCGTTCAACATTCCCGGGGGATTTAACATTTCCGAAACGTTTTGTAATATCGAATTTGTCTTTATATTTGAACTACGAAACTTAACGTAGTAATTCAATAAAAAATGTAAATCATGAAACAAGTCATTAGAAATCTCTCCTTGTTAACGCTGGGCCTGGCACTGATGATCCCCGCATCCCTGCTTGCCCAGGTGGATGAAAAAGTTAAGGAGGAAAAAGAGAAGAAAGAGAAAAAAGAAATTGAGCAGATCGTTATTACCCGGAAGGGGGATAAGAATGAAAAAATGGTGATTGAAATAAATGGCGATAAGGTCATCGTCAACGGGAAAGAAATTGATAAGAATGCTAAAGAGGGTGATGTGACTGTTCGCACGATGAAACTTAAAGAAATATCGGCGCTAGCGAGAGTGCCGGGAGTGGGTAATTGGAATATGCAGGGAGACGGGTTCAGTATGTTCACCGAAGACGCTAACCGTGCCATGCTGGGTGTAGTAACTGAAAAAACAGAAGAAGGTCTGGAAATCCAGGATATCACCAAGGAAAGCGCAGCCGAAAAAGCCGGGTTGAAAGTGGGCGACTACATTACGAAGGTTAATGACAAAAAAGTGGAGTCTCCCGATCAGCTTTCCGAAGTCATCAAAAGTCATAAACCCGGGGATAAAGTGACTGTGACTTATCTCCGCGATAAAAAGGAACAAAAAGTAACAGCCGAGCTTACCAAATGGAAAGGGGTGAATGCCTGGACCATGCCGAAAGGCGATTTCAAAATGGATATGAAGGACCTGGAGAAATACATGCCAAAGAATCATACCATGCCCAAAGTGCCAGGCCAGAATTGGTCATGGTCAGGTGGTGGTCCCAAAATGGGCTTGTCCATCCAGGATACTGATGATGGAAAAGGGGTGAAAGTGATCCAGGTTGATGAAGAAAGCAATGCAGCCAAGGCCGGTATGAAAGAGGGCGATATTGTTACTGAAGTGGATGGGAAGGCGGTGAACACGGTTGATGAAATGGCGAAGATCATTCGTGAAAGCAAGGAAAAAAAATCTGTAATGATGAAAGTACAGCGAGGTGGTAAAACCCAGAACGTGGAAGTGAGTATCCCGCGGCGAATCAAGACAACCGACATCTAAAACGCGACAGTTTTCTCTTGTGATAAATAGACAGGCCCCGGTCTCGGGGCTTGTTCTTTTTAATGAAAATCCAATAACCAAATTCCAAATTCCAGGTTCAGAACCGAGCCGGATTTGTAATTTGATATTTGGTGTTTCTCACTTTCCACCAGTATTAAAAACTCTATTTTTGCCGACCTGAGTTACTTTCAGGGGCGAATGGTATATGAGCATCCCGCAGCAATATGAAACGGTGATCGGCCTGGAAGTGCATGTGCGATTACTTACTAAAAGCAAATTGTTCTGCGGAGATCCTAACCGTTATGGTGATGAACCCAATACCAGTATCTCACCAATCACCCTGGCTCACCCGGGTACTTTGCCAAAAATCAACAAGAAAGCTATCGAATATGCGATCTGCGTTGGACTGGCCACAGGTTGCACTATCGAAAAGAAAAACTATTTCGCCCGTAAGAATTATTTCTATCCAGATCTCCCGAAGGGGTATCAAATTACCCAGCATACCACCCCGATATGTAAAGGAGGCTCCATTACGATCGTGATAAATGAACAGGAAAAGGCTATCCGGTTAAACAGGATCCATCTCGAAGAAGATGCTGGTAAGAGTATTCATGATATGGATGCGGAGTATACGTTGATTGATTACAATCGTGCTGGCACTCCTCTTATCGAGATCGTGACAGAACCTGACCTGGGAAGCGGGGAAGAAGCATTTATATTTTTAAATGAATTACGCAAGCTGGTCCGTTATCTCGACATCAGTGATGCAAATATGGAAGAGGGCAGTTTACGATGCGATGCGAATATCTCTGTGCGGCGGAAAGGCGAAACTTCACTTGGCTCCCGGGTGGAGATCAAGAACCTGAATTCTATGCGGAATGTTCGCAAAGCGATCGAATACGAATCAACCCGGTTGATCAAATTGCTGGAGAATGGAAAAAAGATTTTCCAGGAAACCCGGAGTTTTGATGCAGACCGCGAAACGAGCTTTGCCACCCGGGTAAAGGAGGAAGCTGATGATTATCGCTATTTCCCCGAACCGGATTTGCCGCCATTCTACCTTACAGACGAATTAATAAATAAAATTCAAAAGAAGATCCCGGAACTGCAGGAAAAAAGAATTAAGAAATATATTTCTTTGTTTGAGCTTTCAGAATATGATGCGGGAGCGCTGACCGAAGAACGGAAGTTTTCAGATTATTTTGAACAAGTGGTAATCCATGCAAAGCCAAAAGCCGCGGCAAACTGGATGCTCGGCCCGGTGAGATCATGGATGAATACCCATCAGTCAACCATTGAAGATTTTCCTGTAGAGCCGGGGAATTTATCAAAGCTTATCAATCTCGTGGAAGAGGGGTCAGTCAGCTTTTCCATGGCTAGCAGCCGGCTGCTTACTGCATTGGTTAATGAACCTGGAAAGGAACCCGCTCAAATCGCTAATGAGCTAAACCTCCTTCAGCAATCGGATGTTGCGTTCATTGAACCAGTTATCGACCGGGTATTGGAAAAATTTGCCGACAAGGTAAATGAATACAGGAAGGGGAAAAAAGGATTACTCGCTTTATTCGTCGGCGAAGTGATGAAACAAACCGCCGGAAAGGCCGACCCGGTGATCGTAAACAAACTTATTTTGGAAAAATTAAATCGCAATACAGCATGAAACTAAAGTTTATCCTACCGGTTTTATTATGTGGGTTACTGGCCTGTAAGAAAAAAGACCGGGATTATTTTGAAGTGAGCGGCACGCTGACCAACAGCAAGGCGAAGATGATCTACCTGGAGGAAATCCCTATTGCGACCATGCAAAGTATCATCGTGGATTCTTCGGAAATCAGGAATGGCCGGTATACGTTAAAGACCACGATGCGGGAGTCAACTATTTATAACCTGCGGCTTGACCAAAACGCCTATCCATTGGCTTCAGTTTTGAATGATGAGCCCAAGGTGACAGTGCATGCAACATTTAAAGGAGATAATCAATTTGCGGAGACCTATGAGGTGAAAGGATCAGAGGCCAGCCAGCAGATGAAGGATTTTATGGTTTCTTTCAATAATAAGCTGCAGGAAATTTTCCTGAATGATAAGAGAGCGGATAGTTTGGGAAAGGCAGGGGCCTCTGATAGTACGATAGTTGCGCTGCAACAGGCTTCTTCGAGAATTGGAGAGGAAATAAAAAAAATGGCTCTTGAATCGATCAGTCGTTCTAAAAACCCCGCGCTTACTTTATTTCAATTGGGATATTATCAGTCAACTGCCAACAATCCAGGCTTTCGATTACCGCCTTTAACTAATGAAGAAGTGCAGGCTATTGTGAACAAGGTCGCGAGCGAATATCCGACACACGAGGGGGTGGCGGGGATAAAAGCGCTTATTGATAAGCAAATGCAAACAGGCCAGGGAATGATCGGCCAATCAGCGCCGGATTTCAGTCTTCCCGATGTAAAAGGTAATACGATAAAACTAAGTTCCTTTAGAGGAAAATTTGTGCTGGTGGATTTCTGGGCCAGTTGGTGCGCGCCCTGTCGCCAGGAAAATCCAAATGTTGTGGCAGCCTGGCAGAAATTCAAGAATAAAAATTTCGACATTCTTGGTGTTTCACTCGATAGACCCGGCCAAAAGGATGCCTGGGTAAAAGCAATTAAAGATGATAAACTGGAATGGACACAGGTCAGCGATCTTCAATTTTGGAACAGCCCTGTAGTGCCCTTGTATAAGATTTCGGGCATTCCATATAATGTGCTGGTGAACCCTGAAGGAAAAATTGTAGCTGAGAATTTGAGAGGGCCTTCACTTGATAGTAAGTTATCCGAGATCTTAAATTAGGGAGGAGGAAAATGTTCAATATACAATTTTCAATGTTCAGCTTCTTTCCTTAACATAATTGCGCATTGAGCGTTGAGCATTGAATATTGAACATTTGTATTAAAATAAAAAACCCCGCCTTTTACAAAACGGAGTTTTCTTTTCTCATGTGACAATAACTATGGTGTATCCCAGAACACCCGGTCCTGCAGGTCAACATTTTTCTGCGGAGGATGGTTGGGATTCAGGTCGATCTCGGATTGCGGATAAAAGAGCGACCTGGGTACATTAGTAACAGAAGCTAAGCGGTTAATTGGAGGGGTCAATACGGGGTATCCAGTCCTTCTCCAATCTGTCCATGATTCAAGCGGTACGCCAAACAATGCAATGTATTTTTCTTCGATCACCTGGCGAATCCTGTTTTCTGTAGTGCCTGTCAATGTTCCATTAGCCGCGAGATAAGCGGCGATATTCGTAGCGGATACACCGGCTTCCTGCATAGAAGCGGTTATACCATCAGTAAAGAATTGCTGTGCATTTCCGGTTGCTCCTCGCAGTGCAGCTTCAGCGCGTATGAAATTGTATTCAGCAAAGGTCATCATGCGTTGCGGAGCCTCTCCACCATGCGTGAATGGAGGTGCAGCGCCACCTACAATGACTCCCCTGAGAAATGTGTATACCCGACTATAGTTTGCGTTGGCATTTGCCGGCGGATTAGCAGCTGAAACCCCCACATATTGACCGCTTCCAAATGGAAAGTCAGTAAAGTAAAAAGGTCTGCGCGGATCATTCCTTGCATTCATCATGCCTACCAACTGCTGATCAGCGTATATATAGCCGGCGCGATTTCTTTCAAAAGTTTCTATACCGTTGCGCTGGTTGGGGACATTGAAAAATGGATGAGAGAAATTATCCGCGTTCGCTGCAAGAAAGGTGATACCTGCAGTATTGACCAATGCGTTGATCTGTGAAACCATGAATGCAGGATCTTTCTTACTGTAATGCAGTAATAAACGAAGCCGGAGTGTATTAGCAGCTTTAATCCATAATGGCCTTGATACTGTCGTGAAACTTGCGCTGGAATAAATGGTTGAATTCGTACCTGGTGAAAGTGTGCTTGAAGCCGCATTCAGATCGTTAACCGCTTCAGTAAGCAGCGTGATCAGTTTTGGATAGATCGTAGAGGCATCATCATATTTAGGTGCCGTATTCGCATCGAGCTGTAAAGCCTCGGTATAGGGGACATTCCCCCAGGTATCCACGATCTTATGGAACTGATAGGCTTTTAAAATTTTGGCTACGCCCACGTAATGAGGACTACCAGCCGCTGAAGCTTGTTTGATCACCAATTCCAGGTCACTGAGGGTGTTGGCATACATTTGTGCCCAAACGTTATTTTGGTCACTTCCGGTAATATTATAGCGGGAATAATCATATGTCTGGTTAGGTTGTGAGGCCAGCCCAGACATGCGTTGCATGATCAATTCAGCATACCGGAACAGATCGCTTCCACTTTCGAAACCGATACCAACCTGAGCAGAGGTCAACAGCTGGGGATATACATTATTGTTCGTTGCCGGCAGGCGATCGGGATCGTAATTAATATCTAGCTGACGCTTGCAGGAACTCATAATGATGACACCCGCCAGGATCAGTATGCTATATTTTCTAAGTTTCATATTTATCTATTTATTAAATTAAAAGGTTAGTTTAAGTGCTGCGCCCATATTCCTGGTTTGCGGAAGCGCGTTGAATTCCAGTCCTTGCGCATTGCTGATACCCAGCACACTTTGCTCGGGATCCAGGTGGGGATAATCCGGAGCATGCAGATACAGGTTCCTGCCAAACACAGAGAATTCAGCAGCGCTGAATGGGGTTCTGTTCAGGAAAGCAGATGGCAATGAATATGAAGCGGAGGCTTCCCTTACTCGGAACCAGGTTGTTCCATAAATAAAGCCTTCTGCCGCAACAAACTTTCCATTATTTCCCCAATACTGTTCTGCTGAAACCATAATCGTATTCGGGGAACCATTAACTGTACCTTCGAAACGATAAGGTTTCTGCAATACTCCGTTTGCATCATATCGCGGGAACTCTGCAGTTTCTTTTGCTGCTCCATTGCGAATTATATCAGCTACATTGCGGCTATAGATCTGTCCACCGCTCCTGTACTCGAGCAGGAAACTCAGCGAAATTGATTTGTAGCTAAATGTATTGGTTAAGCCACCCAGCCATTTCGGGTTCGGATTTCCAATTTTTTGAACGCCTGACGTAGCCTGAGGTAAACCTGCATTTGGTCCGGTAGCGACCAGTATCATCTGGCCCTTTGCATCTCTTAAATAAGCATTCCCATAGATCTGGCCATATTCATCGCCTTCAACCAACCTGATATTGGGTGTAACGAACCCACCCAGGAAGATATTGGTAACCCCTGTTTCGAGCTTGTCAACCCGGCTTTTGAATTTGGTATAGGTCGCAACGAAATTCCAATTGAACGATCTCGATTTTACTGGAGTAACATTCAGCACAAATTCATCGCCTACATTGGACAGGTTACCCGAGTTCTTGGTAACCGCGGTTATTCCTGCAGTGGCAGAAACCGGTACGGAGAAGATCAATCGGGTTGATTTCTGCCAGTAGTGAGTATAATCTGCACTGATCCTTCCCTTGAACAGGGCCAACTCAAATCCGAATTCTTTATTCGTAGTGAATTCAGGACCCAGATCGGCATTCCCGGCGGCATTGCTTAATGCGAATCCCTGGATGCCATTAAAGGGGAAGGTAATACCGGGGCCAAACCCATCTGCTACGCCGGCACCGCCAAAATAAGAATCGGTTGAATAAACAAAATCGGTACCTGCCTTACCAACCTTCGCGATATTCCCTTTCACTTTGAAGGTCTCTATCACCCGGTTTTTCAGGTTGGGGATCAATTCAGTGAAATTGAGGGCAGCACCCACCCCATAATAGAGGTAAGAGTTTTTATCTATTTTGAAAGTAGAAGCCCAGTCGTTGCGTAGCATCACATTCAGACTGGCGATGCTTTTATAGCTGGCGGTGAAATCTCCGTACAGACCAACCAGCCTGGTCTTGCTCGATCCTGCCGCCGGGGCGGGAGTGAATGTGGTTGTATTGCTCAATTGTTCAAAGTCTCTTACAATAATACCTTTACCATTCAATGTGCTTGCATTGCTGTATACCTGTGTATAATCTACACCCACGATAGCAGAACCACTGAAATCCCTGAATCGTTTCTCGGCCGTAAAATATCCATTGGAATTTATACTGCGGAAATTGTTTCTTCTTTCAACGATCCCACCAATACCTCCCGCAGCAGTGTTTGCCTGGCCACGGGCACCGACCTGGTCGTACCCATGCTCGAATATCGAAAAAACATCAGTGCCGATCCTGTAATCAGCCTTTAGCCACTTGGTAAGACGGAAATTTAAAGTAGCATTACCGATGAAACGATTGATCTCATCATTAAACCGGTTATGCTTGATTGTCCAATAAGGATTATCATCCGCCGAAGCAAGGGGATTAAGATAGGTCTGAACTCCTGCAGCGTCCTCGAAAGGCAGACCGGTCAGGTCATAGCTGCGCGGCATAAACCATCCACGGAACAAAGGATTGCTCAACTGGTTGCCTTGTTGTGTTCTTTTTGAAGCATTATTAGAATAGTTCCCGCTCACGCTTACAGTCAAATAGTTATTTACTTTAGAACTTGCGTTCACTGAGAAATTATGCCGGTTCAATACATTATTCTCTAACACGCCGGTATTTTTTAAATAGCCATAAGAAAAGCGGAAAGTATTTCTGTCTGTTCCCCCCTGGAAGGAAATGTTGTTCTGCCAGGCAAAACCATTCTGGAAAATGTCCCGGACATTATTTGGATATGCCGTTAATACTTCAGTTCGGTTATTCAGCTTGGTAAATGGGTTGAATGCGGTGGTAACGGTCTGACCCATGATCCTGGGTCCCCAGGAAGACTGTGTCAGCGCTGAGAAAACACCATTGGTTCCCTGTGCATATTCATTCTGGTAGTCAGGAAAACGATTTACAGTTTCCATTTGGTAATAAGTGGAATAAGTGATCGCATTCCGGGTACCGGCTTTTCCTTTCTTAGTGGTGATCAAGATCACTCCATTCGAGGCCCTTGATCCATATAATACTGAGGCAGAAGGACCTTTCAGCACAGTGATGCTTTCAATATCTTCCTGGTTGAGGTCAATGGCCCTGTTTGACCTGGTTACACCTGTTTGCAAAGCAATTCCACCCCCCCCATTATCGATCGGCACACCATCTACTACAAATAGCGGTTGGTTAGATCCTGTAAAAGTGGTGAAACCCCGGATGATGATACTGGAACCAGCGAACGAACCGCCGCTTCCGCTTACTCTTACGCCTGGTATTTTTCCGGCGAGTGCATTGGTGATATTGGTGGTATGGGCTTGGGTCAATTCCTGTGCGGACAACTGGGTAACTCCGTAGCCCAGTGTCTTTTTATCTTTTTTTATTCCCAGCGCCGTCACTACCACCTCAGCAATCGTTTTATCTTCTGCTTTTAGCGTGGCGTTTACCTCGTTCCCTGCACCAATGGCCATTTCAACAGGGCTCATATCCACCGCTGAAAAGACCAGTGCCCTTGCATTGGCTGGTACCGTGAGTGAATATGTACCATCGGTCTTTGTAATAGTACCTACAGTGGTACCCCTGACCAGCACCGAAACATTGGGGAGAGGAAGACCTTTTTCATCTGTCACCTTGCCGGTAACAGTCCGTTGCGCGATTGCCGGCACAGCAAATAGCACAACTGCCATCAACAGTAGTGTCAATTTTCTCATGTGAATTTTAGTTTTAGTATATGAATGGATCGAGCTTTATTAAAGCTCAGAACCGGCTTTTAATCACCTCAAAAAAGTACGAAATCTATGGAAAAATACAGTCTTTTAGCGAAAATAAGCCCGGCTGTTGAAAACCTTACTCTAAACGGACAAGATAAGGAAAGTGGTTGCTGCATAAAATGCGGAGTTATGACTGGTTCTTTACAATTAAAAAGCCGTCCCGCCTTAGGCGGGACGACACTTTTCTAATATAAAAAACTATTACTAATTATCAGTCATCAACGGGTTCAATGACATTTCATCTGCAGAGATCGGCCAGATGTATCCTGGCTCACTGGCAGGTTTTGCCTGCACCGTACCTTTGGCAGGAATTGTTTGCAATAAGCGCATCAGGTCAAAATTGCGTAACCCTTCTCCCAGGAATTCTATCCGGCGTTCATTCAAGATCAGCGCGATCAGCGCATCTTTACTCACCGGGACGAATGTAGTAGTGGGGTCTGAACGCTGACGTACTGCATTGAGCAGGTTAACTGCTTTTGCATTGATGCCGGCATCCGTTCTTGCCAATGCTTCAGCCAGGTTCAGCATAACTTCTGCATAACGAATTACTGGTGCCCAGTCGGTATACGGGGAAGGCGCATTGAATTTTGTATTCAGGTAAGGTTTACCAGATACAGTCGCATTAAAAGTTCTTCTTGCATCGGTAAGCTTCCAGGCCGGATCGGCAATGATGCCAGCCGGATTCAGTGAAAATTCACCATTACCTGTTGTTCTTGACCAGTAAAAACCGAGCTGGTTTTGTGTACCCGGATTGTCACCGGCGGTAGCCGTCATCGGCATTGAAAAAATGGATTCCACATGTGTATAAGGCGCTCTGAAAACAGTCACAATGTTCGGACTCAATGCATGTGGTACGCCTGATGTAGCACTAAATGGCGCAGTAGCCTGGGGAACGATCTTGGTCCCTTCCGTGATCACTTTAGCATAATCCTGCATAGCCAGGTATACTCTGGTTTTTAAA
>Ga0196964_10000482_pt1 | contig 24323 bp, 14 predicted proteins | sample S1_10metaG_FD_148615 | JGI IMG/M metagenome (GOLD analysis project Ga0196964, IMG submission 148615) | Soil microbial communities from Anza Borrego desert, Southern California, United States - S1_10 | ecosystem: Environmental > Terrestrial > Soil > Desert | place: USA: California | collected... | reverse complement strand
CGAACCGGGCAGAGGCGTACCGAGGACGGCAAAACGCTGTGGCCCCCTCGGCCCCGGCAAGGAGAACCCGCCCAGGAGCCGCTTGCGGATAACGACTTCGCGGAGCGCGGGCGTGCCCGCCGAAAATTCATAGCGGCCCTCCCCGGAGGGTCATCGGTTCCGGGCGGTCCGCCCGCGCTCCGCGCCTCCCCACCCCTTCGGAGCTCCGGCCCGATGCCGAGAACCCGCGTCCGCTTGTCATCCCGGAAAGCGCGCATGCGCTTGTCCGGGACCGTCGATGAGGATGCATGCGCCCACGCCTGGTCATCCTTCACCATGAAGAGGAGGGAGGAGGCTCGTCAGCCCCTCCGCGCCGACGACCACTGCGCCAGGACCACGCCGGACAGCGCCACCGCGCCGCCCAGCATCTGCAGGGGCGTCACCGCCTCGGCGAAGATCGCCCAGCCCAGCATCGCCGCCACCACCGGCTGGACGAACACCACGATCGAGGCCAGCGCGGTCGGCAGCCGGCCCAGCGCCCAGGCGATGGCGCCCTGGCCGACGATGTGAACCAGGCCCAGCGCCGCGCAGGACCACCAGCCGGCGGCGGTCTCCGGCGTCAGGTCCTCCTTCAGCAGCACCGCGGCGATCAGCAGCAGCGGGGCCCCGGCGCCGGAGGACACCGCCATCACCCGCACGGCGGAGGTGACGCCGCGGGCCTGGCGCACGGCCAGGAAGTAGCCGCCGTACCAGAGGGCGGTGATCAGGGAGAACAGGTCGCCGAGCGGCGGATTGGTCCCCTTCCCGCCCCCGCCCTCCGCCGCCGCCAGCAGCAGGGCGCCCGCCAAAGCCAGCGCCAGGGCGGCCAGGAACAGCTTGCCGGGCTTCTCCCGGAACAGCAGCCAGGCCGCGGCGGTGACCACCACCGGCGTCAGGTTGGTCAGGACGGTGGCGTTGGTCACCGAGGTGAAGGTCACCCCGTAGTGCCAGAAGCCCATGTCGCCTGCGAACAGCACGCCCGCCAGAAGGCCCCAGCCGAGCGCCCAGCCGCGGGCGGGCTCGCGTCGTGTCGCCGCGGCCGCCGCCAGGGCCAGCACCGGAAAGGCGAAGGCCAGCCGCCAGAAGCCCGCCGCCGCCGGTCCGGTCTCGGTCAGACGCACGAAGATCGGCGCGAAGCCGATCGCCGCGGCCCCGACCAGCAAGGCGATCAGCGGCAGCAGGCGCGAGGGAGCGGTGTCGGGCGCGGCGTTCACCGGCCCCTTTTACGACGCCGCGGTCGGCTGACCAGCGCCCTAGCGCTGCAGGCCGGTGGCGCGGACCTCGACCAGCCGCCAGACCTCGCCCTGCTTTTCGAAGGTCATCACGCAGTCGCCGCCGCGGCCCTGGGGCAGGCAGGTGCGGGTGTCGCCGAGCTTCTTCAGCACCACCGCCAGCTCGGCGGCGCTGGGCGCCTTGTCGGGCGAGACGCCCGACTGGCGCCAGGCGATGCGGAAGGTCTCCGGCGTGATCATCTGGTCGACCATGCGGTCGCCGGCCGAGCCGGACAGGATGGCGCCCAGCATGGCGCCCTGCTCGCCCGCCACCGCGCCGCCGAGCTGGCTCTTCAGGTTGGACCGCAGCGCGGCCCGGTCGACGTGCCGTTCGAACCCCGCCCGGTCGTTCGCCTGGACGGCGGTGAAGAAGGCGTGGACGTCCTGGGCGGCGTCGACCTTCACGTCCGCCCCGCAGGCGGAAAGGCCGATCGCCAGGGCGGCGGACAGGACGGCGAGGGAACGAGCCATGACGATCTCCTTCGAGCGACTGGCGAACGGACCGGACTTCGGCGTAGTTCCTCGCAGGACGAACGGCGTTCGGCAACCGGGCCGAAAGCGGGCCGTTCCGGCGAGGTGATGAGAGCGCCCAATGACCTGTTCATGAGACCCGGCGCCGTGCGCGGCCTGAGCCCGGCCGAACGGGCCCTGACCGTCGATATCTTCGGAGGCGCGGTGAACCTCGACCGGGTGAGGATCTGGTCCTGCCCGACCGCGCTGGTGAACCGCGCCTTCGTGGCCGGGCGCTGGTTCGGACGGACCTGGATCGTCATGCCCCGGCGCTCGGCGCTGCTGGACTTCGGCGCAGCCACCGCGCCGATCGCGCGCGCCGCCCTGTTCGTGCACGAGATGACCCACGTCTGGCAGGCGCAGCAGGGCCTGAACCTGCTGCTGGCCAAGCTTAGGGCGGGCGACCGGGCCGACAGCTACCGCTACGATCTGGGCGCGGTCGGCGACTGGTGGAGCCTGAACATCGAGCAGCAGGCCATGGTGGTGGAAGACGAGTTCCGCCGTCGGCGCGGCGGAAACGTGCTGTGGCCGGCGGAAGCCTACCGCCGCATCCTGCCGTTCGGCGGCGGGACGGAGGTCGCCTGAGATGGCCAGGCTGCTGATCGGGATCGGCCTGGCGTTGGTGGTGGCGGGGCTGCTGTGGCCGTGGCTGTCGAAGCTGGGATTGGGTCGCCTGCCCGGCGACATCGCCGTCCGGCGGGAGGGCTGGAGCTTTCATTTCCCGCTCATGACCAGCCTGATCCTGAGCCTGCTGCTCAGCCTGGCCTTCTGGATCATGAGAAAGTGATCATCGCCCGCGGAGCCGAGTAGAACCTCTATGTCGAATGATCATTCCGCCGGAGTCTCTCATGGAGGCTCTCATGCCTGTCAAGAAAGGGCGTAAAGCCCAGACCGCCAAGACGTCGAAGTCCGCCGCCCGCCTGCCTGCCCTGCCCAAAGCCGACCTCAGCGCCCTGTTCCTCTACGGGCACGCGGCCGGCTGAAAAAGCGACAGACCGGCGGATGAAATCGCGCCGGCCTGTCGTTCTCGAATACAGCGGCCGTCGTTTCGCCCCCCCAAACGGCCGCTCGCACACACGGCGCCTCCCGGTCCCTGGCCGGGAGGCGTTCGTATTTTCCGGTTGACCCGCAGGCGCGGAGCGCTAGAACGCGTTTCACCGTGTTAATACGATGTAACGCATGACCGCCCGCGCTCCCGCCCCCACCCGCGATCCCGACCGTCTCGCCGACGATCTCTGCGCCGCCCTGCTGACGCCGCGCGACCAGGCGGAGATGCGGCGGTTGCTGCTCGACCTGTGCACGCCCGCCGAAATCCGCACCCTGGCCGAGCGCTGGCACGTGGCCCGGCTGCTCGACGGCACTGAGCTGTCCTACCGCGACATCCACGAGGCGACGGGGGTCAGCACCACCACCATCGTCCGGGTCGCGCGCTTCCTGAAGCAGGAGCCGCATCAGGGCTATCGACGTGCGCTGGACGCCTCGAAGGAGCCGGTCGATGCGTGACCCCGGCCGCCTGCACCTGGCGATCCAGAAGTCGGGACGCCTGTCGGACGACAGCCGCGCCTTGCTGCGCGACTCAGGCTTCCGCATCCAGGGCGGCAAGACCAGCCTGTCGGCGCGGGTGGAGAACTTTCCCGCAGACCTGATGTTCGTCCGCGACGACGACATCCCGACCTTCGTCGGCGACGGGGTGTGCGAGTTCGGGATCGTCGGCGGCAACGTGCTGGAGGAGTTCTCGCTGGGCGAAGCCGAGACGCGGGTCGAGGTGATCGCGCGCCTGGGCTTCGGCCGGTGCAGCCTGAAGCTCGCAGCGCCGGAGAGCGCCGCCTACGAGGGGCCGCGGTCGCTGGCGGGCGCGCGGATCGCCACCTCCTACCCGCGCCTGGTGCGACGGTTCCTCGACGCCCACGGGGTCGAGGCGACGGTGGTGACCATGAACGGCGCGGTGGAACTGGCCCCGCGGCTGCAGATCGCCGGCTTTGTCTGCGACCTGGTCTCCACCGGCGCCACGCTGGAGGCGAACGGCCTACGGGCGGTGGAGACGGTGCTGGACAGCGAGGCGGTGCTGATCCGCACCCGCAAGCCGCTGGACGACCGCCGCCGGGACCTCGGCGAGCGACTGCTCAGCCGCATTGAAGGGGTGCTGGCGACCAAGGATTCCAAGTACATCATGATGAATGCGCCGGAGTCGTCGCTGGAGCGGATCACCGCCCTGCTGCCTGGCGCCGGGGCGCCGACCATCGTGCCCCTGCACGGACGGCCCGGCCATTTCGCGGTGCACGCGGTGTGCCAGGAGTCGGTGTTCTGGGAGACGCTGCAGGGCCTCAAGGCCGTCGGCGCCTCGGCCATCCTGGTGGTCCCCATCGAGAAGATGATGCTGTGAAGGTCCTCGACTGGAACAGCCTGGACGCCGCTTCGCAGGCGGCGGCGCTGGCCCGTCCGCCGCAGCGGGCCGCGCCCGCTCTCGTCGCCGAGGTGCGCCGCATCGTCGACGACGTGCGCGCCCGCGGCTGGGACGCTTTATGCGAGCACGCGACCCGGATCGACGGCGCCGCGCCTCGCCGCGTGCCGGTCGCCCCGGCGGCCGAGGCGGCGCGCGCGCGCCTGACCGGAGCCGAGCAGGAGGCGATCCGGCTGGCCGCTCGCAACATCGAAATCTTCCACCGCGCCGCCGTGCCCGCCGAGACGACGGTGGAGACCGTCCCTGGGCTGACGGTTCGCAAGGTGTGGCGGCCGCTGCGCCGGGCCGGACTGTACGTGCCGGGCGGCCTGACCCCGCTGTTCTCCACCCTGCTGATGCTGGCCCTGCCGGCCCGGGCGGCGGGGGTGGAGGAACTGGTGGTCGTCACTCCGCCGCGTCCGGACGGCAGCCTGGACCCGGTGGTCGCCTTCGCCGCGGAGCTGTGCGGCGTCGAGGCGGTCTGGACCGTCGGCGGCGCCCAGGCGGTGGCGGCGCTGGCTTTCGGCGCGGGCGACATTCCGCGCGTGGACAAGATCTGCGGCCCCGGGAACGCCTGGGTCAGCGAGGCCAAGACCTATGTCGCGGGCCTGCCCGGCGGCACGGCGATCGACATGCCGGCCGGACCCAGCGAACTGATGGTGATCGCCGACGACACGGCCGACGCGGAGACGGTCGCCGCCGACCTGCTGAGCCAGGCCGAGCACGACGCCTCCGCCCAGGTGCTGCTGGTCACGCCGTCGGCGGCGCTGGCGCGGCGGGTGGCGGAACGGGCCCAAGCCCGCGCCTGCGCCCTGCCCCGCCGCGAGATCGCCCGGGCGTCGCTGGCGCACGCGCGGGCGCTGGTCGTGCGCGACCTGGATCAGGCGCTGGCGGTGGCGGACGACTACGCGCCGGAGCACCTGTCGCTGGCCGTCGCCGACGCAGGGCCGCCGGCGGAGCGCGTGCGCAATGCCGGGGCGGTGTTCGCGGGCCACGGCGCGGCGGAGAGCTTCGGCGACTACCTGGCCGGCTCCAGCCACGTCCTGCCCACCGACGGCGCCGCCCGGGCGTGGAGCGGCGTGTCGGTGCACACCTTCCTCAAGGCCGTCAGTATCCAGACGATCACCCCGGACGCGGCGCGCCGGCTGGCCGCGCCCGCGGCCCTGCTCGCCCGGCTGGAGGGGCTGGAGGCCCACGCCCTGGCCGCGGAGGCGCGCGCATGACCCCGCTCGCCGAGAGACTGGCCCGGCCCGAGGTGCTGGCCCTGCCGCCGTTCGACCTCGGCGAGCGCTGGACCGACGGCCTGGCCGACGCGGTCCTGCTGGACGCCAACGAGTCGCCGTTCGCCCCCTTTGTCGAGGGCCCGCTCGCCGGCGGACTGAACCGCTATCCGGAGCCGCAGCCGACCGCGCTCAGGCGGGCGATGGCGGCCCTGTGGGGGGTAGATCCTGAAGCCTTGCTGGTAGTTCGCGGAGGCGACGACGCCATCGACCTGCTGACCCGCACCTTCTGCCGCCCCGGGATCGACGCGGTGTCGGCCTGCCCCCCGACCTTCGCCGCCTACGCCTGGTTCGCCCGGCTGCAGGGGGCGCGCGTGCTGGAGACGCCGCTCAGCGACGGCTTCGCGTTTGCGACCGACGCGGTGATCGACGCCTGCCGGGCCGACGGCGCCGTGAAGCTGGTCTGCGTCTGTTCACCGAACAATCCGACCGGCACGCCGGTCGAACCGGCCGAGGTCCTGCGGCTGGCCGACGCCCTGCCCGAGACCCTGGTGGTGCTGGACGAGGCCTATCTGGAGTTCTCGGACCTGCCGAGCCTGGCGGGCGAAGCCGCACGGCGGCCGAACCTCGTGGTGCTGAAGACCCTGTCCAAGGCTTGGGGCTTGGCCGGAGCGCGGGTGGGTGCGGTGATCGCCGCGCCGGAGACCGTGGCCATGATCGCCCGGGCTCTGCCGCCCTATCCGCTGCCGGGCCCCAGCGTCCAGGCCGCCCTGTCCGCCCTGGCGCCCTCACGGCGGCTGGTGCAGCAGGAGCGCGTCGCCCTGATCCAGGCCGAACGCGAGCGGATGGCGGCCCTGCTGGCCCGCGCGCCGGGAGTCCGGCGGGTCGTGCCGAGCGCCGGCAACTTCCTGTTCCTCGAGCATGAAGCGCCCGAAGCCCTGGCCGGCGCGTTGAAGGCCGCGGGCGTGCGGGCGCGTTTCCGACCAAAGGCCGCCCCGGGCGGAGTGCGCCTGACGATCGGGACGCCGGAGGAGAACCGGCTGGCCCTGGCCGCCTTCGGCGTGACCGCCGAGGTCGCTCCCGCGCGGCGGGCGGAGTCTTCGCGCGACACGCGCGAGACCTCCATCGCCGTCGCCGTCGACCTGGACCGGGCGACGCCGCGCCGGATCGAGACCGGCGTTCCCTTCTACGACCACATGCTGGAGCAAGTCGCCGCTCACGGCGGCTTTTCCCTGGTGCTGAGCTGCGAGGGCGATCTGGAGATCGACGCCCACCACACGGTGGAGGACTGCGCCATCGCGCTCGGGCGGGCGCTGTCTCAGGCGCTGGGCGACCGGCGCGGCATCGGTCGCTTCGGCTTCGCGCTGCCGATGGACGAGGCCGAGGCCCAGGTGCTGATCGACCTGTCGGGGCGCCCCTACAGCGTGTTCGAGGGCGAATTCTCCACGCCTCAGATCGGCGCCTATCCCACCGACATGACCCGCCACGTGTTTCGTTCGCTGGCGGACGGCATGGGCGCGGCGATCCACGTGCGGGTCTCCGGCGAGAACGACCACCACAAGACCGAAGCCTGCTTTAAGGCGTTCGGCCGAGCGCTGCGTCAAGCGATCGCCCGCCAGGGCGAGGCGCTGCCCAGCACCAAGGGGGTGCTGTGAAGGTCGCGATCCTCGACGTGGGCGCCGGCAACATGGGCGCGGTCCGCATCGCCTTTGAACGGTTGGGCGTGGAGCCGGTGACCACGCGCGATCCAGAGACGCTGGCGTCCGCTGAGCGCGTCGTGCTGCCGGGCGTGGGCGCGGCCGGGTTCGTGATGGAGCGGATCCGCGCCCTCGGACTGGAGGCGCCGATCCGCGGCCTGACGTCGCCGGTGCTGGGCGTGTGTCTGGGCATGCAGATCCTGTTCGAGCACAGCGAGGAGGGCGACACGCCCTGCCTGGGACTGCTGCCCGGCCGGGTGCGGCGGCTGGAGCCGGCGCCGGATCAACCCGTGCCGCACATGGGCTGGAGTCGGGTGTCGGTGCGCGACGACACCACGGGGCTGAAGGACGGCGACTACCTGTACTTCGCCCATGGCTACGCCTGCGACGACGGCCCCTGGGCCGCGGCGGCGGCAGAGTACGGCCGTGCGGTGCCGGCGGTCGTGCGGCGGGGAAATTGGCTCGGCGCCCAGTTCCACCCGGAACGGTCGGGCGAGGCGGGCGCGCGCTTCCTGCAAAGGTTCGTGGCCGGATGATCCTCTACCCCGCCATGGACCTGATGGGCGGGCGCTGCGTGCGCCTGGCCCAGGGCCGGTTCGACGCCGCCACGGCCTACCCCGCCGATCCGGCCGAGGCCCTGGCCCGTTTCGCGCAGGCCGGAGCGACGTGGGCCCATGTGGTCGACTTGGACGGCGCGCGTGCCGGCGCGCCCGCGCAGCACGACCTGATCGCCGACCTCGCCGCCGCCGCGCCGCTGAAGCTGCAGGTGGCCGGGGGCTTCCGCACCGCTGAGCAGATCGACCGCATCCTGTGCGCCGGGGCCGAACGGGTGGTGATCGGCAGCCTGGCGGTGAAGGACCCCGACGCGACGCGCGGCCTGTTCGCGCGCTTCGGCGGCGAGCGGCTGACCCTGTCGCTGGACGTGAGGCTGATCGGGGGCGCGCCCCTGGTCGCGGTGTCCGGCTGGGCCGAGGACAGCGGACTGAGCCTGTGGGAGGCGGCGGACCTTTACCCGGAAGCCCGCCACCTGCTGCTGACCGACATCGGCCGCGACGGCATGTTGGCGGGGCCGAATTTCGAGCTGCTGGAGGAGGCGGCCGAGCGCCTGCCGCACCTGCGAATCCAGGCTTCCGGCGGCGTCTCCTGCCTGGCCGACCTGGGCCGGCTGCGCACCGACGGCGCGGTGGTCGGCAAGGCCCTGTGGGAAGGGCTGTTCACCCTGGAGGAGGCGCTTCGACTTGCCCGCGCGTAGGATCATTCCCTGCCTGGACGTGAAGGACGGCCGCGTGGTCAAGGGCGTGCGCTTCCGCGACCACCGCGACGTCGGCGACATCGTCGAGCACGCGGCCCGCTATCGCGAGGAGGGCGCCGACGAGCTGGTGTTCTACGACATCGGCGCCAGCGCCGAGGGTCGCCTGCTCGACCTGGAATGGATCCGCCGGGTCGCGCGGGTGATCGACATCCCGTTCGCCGTGGCCGGCGGCGTGCGCTCGCGCGACCAGGCGGCCGCCTGCCTGGACGCGGGCGCCGACAAGGTGTCGATCAACTCCCCCGCGCTGGAGCGTCCCGCCCTGATCGAGGAGCTGGCCCGCGACTTCGGCGCCCAGTGCGTGGTGGTCGGCATAGACAGCTGGGCGGGCGAACGGGGCTGGTTCGTTCGTCAGTACACCGGCGATCCCGAGCGCACCCGCGACGCCGGGCGCGAGACCCTGGACTGGGCGCGCGAGGCGGCGGAGCGCGGCGCCGGCGAGATCGTGCTGAACTGCATGCGCCAGGACGGGGTGCGCGGCGGCTACGACCTGGAGCAGACGGCCGCCGTGGCCCGTGCGGTGTCGGTGCCGGTGATCGCCTCGGGCGGGGCCGGCGCGCCGGAGCATTTCGCCGAGGTGTTCCTGAAGGCCGGCGCCAGCGGCGCCTTGGCCGCCACCGTGTTTCACGACCGGATCGTTCCGATTCCGGAGCTTAAGGAGCATCTGAGCCGATGCGGCATCGAGATCAGGCCCTGACGGCGACCGACGTCGACGGCCTCGCCTGGGACAAGATGGAGGGCCTGCTGCCCGCCGTGGTCCAACAGGCGGGGACCGGTGCGGTGCTGATGCTGGGCTATATGGACCGCGCGGCGCTCCAGGAGACGCTGCGGAGCGGCTTCGTCACCTTCTTCAGCCGGTCGAAAGGCAGGCTGTGGCGCAAGGGGGAGACCAGCGGGAACACCCTGTCGGTCGTCGCCGTGCACGCCGACTGCGACCGCGACGCCTTGCTGATCGAGGCGATTCCGGCCGGGCCGACCTGCCACCTCGGGACGACCTCATGCTTCGGAGAGACCGAGGATGACGGCCCCGCCTGGCTGGCCGAGCTGTCACGGGTGATCGCCGCCAGGGCCGCGGAAGGCGACCCGAACAGCTACACCGTCCGCCTACTGACGGGCGGCGTTCCCAGGATCGCTCAGAAGGTCGGCGAGGAGGGGGTCGAGCTCGCCCTGGCGGCAGTAGGCCGTGACACGGACGGCTGCGCCGAGGAAGCCGCCGACCTGCTCTATCACCTGGCGGTGCTGATGCAGGCGCGCGGGTTCGGATGGGCGGACGTGGTCGGCGTCCTGAAACGCCGCCACGCCCCGCCCGTCAGAACTTGAAGCGGAAGTCCAAGCCGCCGCGTTTGCGTTCGGTCGCTTCGCCGCCTTCCCAGACGTAGCCGATGCTCAGGTTCATCCGCGCGTCGCCGATCACCCGCAGCTCGCCGCCCAGCCGCAGGGTGTTGGCGTCGTAGGGCGCCGCCATCTCCGCCGCGCCCGCGCCGGCGCCGGCGCCGATCAGGCGCACCGGCAGGGTCAGCTCGTCGTCCGAGCTGAACCGGCCGCCCGCCGACAGGGTCAACACCATCGGCCGGTCGCCCGCCTCGTTGAAGATCGCGCCGAACGACAGGTCCGGGTGCAGGGCCGCGATCACGGTGGTGTCGGACTCGGCGTCGACCCCCAGGCCGTCCAGCCCGTCCTCTCTCAGCCCGCCGTGGTGCAGAGCCGTGACCGACAGCCCCATCCCCGGTTTGGCGAACAGAGGGCCGGCGCGCAGCAGTTGAGAGGCGTCAAACCGGGTCTGGAGGTAACCGGTCTCGAATTCCGAGCGCCCGATACCCGGCGTAAAGACGTTGACCGCGCGCGAGGTCTCAAACCAGCTGGCGCCGCCGCTGACCGACACGCCGAGCGTCAAACCATCGTCGCTGCGGCGTTGCAGGCCCAGGCCCGCGGTGAAGCCCTGCCCTTCGGTAGCGGCGCGCGCCAAGTCGACCGACAGGTCGCTCTGGTGGTACCCCACGGCCGCGGCGAGCGACCAGTCGCCGTCGCCGACCGCCCGCTGGAAGCCGCCGAGCAGGCGGATCCCCGCGCTTTCAGCGCCGAAGTTCTCGAAGGTTTCCGGCTGCTCCCACTGGTCGGTCTCAATCCGGGTCCAGACGCAAGGCCGGTTCAGGCGAGACTCGGCCGCCGACGGGCAGGAGAACACCTCGGCTCCGAAACTGTCCGCCTGACCCAGTTGCACGTGCAAGGGCGCGACGTGCGGTTCGGGCGAGATCTCGGTGAACACCGCCGCGTACTCGTCCTCGTCCCCTGCCTGCATGTTGCCGAGCAGCGCGGCCAGACGGCCTATGCCGCCCGAGCCGCCGACCTCGACCGCCGAGTCGATATGCCCGCCCAGCCTGCGCCCGTTGCGGTTCAGGAACGGCTGGCCGAAGTCGGTGTCGAAGGTCAGGTGGATCCCCGCCCCGTCGGCCAGGATCGAGTAGTCCATGGCCAAGGTGTCGGCGATCTCCAGCCCGTTGTCCGTCCCGTTGCCGACCGTGGCGAATAGGGTGACCGGGGCGCTGTTCTCCAGCCAGGTGAGGATCACCTCGCCGGTCCCGTCCACCGTCGCGTCGCCGGTGACGTTGACGCGATCCGACGCGTACGGCCCGAAGGCCACGTCGAACGCCAGATGGCCGGTCGCGGTCTGAACGAAGTGGCCGTCGAGTTCCACCGTGGTGATCACCCGCGCGCCGTACAGCAGGTTGGTCTCGGGCGGGCCCAGGTGGTCCAGGTTCCCGAACACCGCACCGTTCGCCAGATCGATCGGGAAGCGCGGCGCCGACAGGCCCATCAGATAGTCGCCGGAGTTGCTGAACACCGCCGAGGAGCCGAGCGCCATGACCTGGCTTTTACCGAGCTTGGGCGTCAGGTCGCGCAGGTCGATGGTCGAGAAGGCGACGAAGGTCGATCCCGCGCGGTTGTTGAAGTTGTTCAACCCCGAGCCGAGATCGATATTTCCGACCACCAGGCCGTCGTTGTCGACGGTGTCGTTTCCGGTCGTGGACTGAATCGCCCAGCCCGATACGGCCGAGATCGAGCCGGCGCTGACCACGCGGTTGGTCGCCCCGCCCTCGATGCGCACGCCCGCGCCCGCGCCCGAGCCGCCGCGGATCACGCCGTCGGCGGTCAGGGTGATGTTTCCTCCGACGCCGGACGCGCCCAGGCTCTGGGCCAGGATTGCGGTGGAGTCCGCGCCGGCCGCGAACACCTGGCCGGAGACGGCCAGGTCGATCGTGCCGCCGGCTCCCGAGCCGCCGGCCGTGCCTGAGAACACGCCGTCCACCCAGCCGCCGCCGCCGCCGATCGACTGGGCGACGATGCCGAACGCTCGCTCTCCGGAGGTGGTGATGTCGCCGGTCTGGACGAAGGCGATGTCGCCGCCGTCGCCCTGGCCGGTGCTGATCAGGTCCACGGTCGCGCCGTCCGGAGCCCCGAACACCGCGCCGCCGCCGCCGCCGATCGACTGGAGGAACACCGCGTGGGCGCCCGCGCCGGAGGTGACCACCACGCCGGTGTTGTCCAGCGTCAGGTCGCCGCCGTCGCCTTCGGCGCCGTCGCCGCCGAGCGTCACGTTCAGCTGACCGACACCCGACAGGCGGACCTCGCCGCCGCCGCCGCCGATCGACTGCATCATCAGGCCGACCGCGTTGTCGCCGCCGGTCTGGACGCCGCCGCTGAAGGTCGCGGTCACGTTCCCGCCGTTCAGGCCAGCGCCGCCGGTGGAGCCCAGCGTCACCGACACCTCGGCGTCGGACGCGCCGTCCCCGCTCAGGACGATCGAGCCCGAGCCGCCGCCCCCGCCGATGCTTTGCAAGATCGCCCCGGCCGACAGGTCGCCGGTGGTGAAGATCGCGCCGTCCTGGGTGCGGGCGAGGTCGCCGCCGCTCTCGTTGGAGCCGTTATCGCCGCCCAGCGCCAGGCTGATCGGGCCGAGCAGGCCGCCGTCGTCGACGGTGACGTCCAGCACCGCGCGCCCGCCGCCGCCGCCGACCGACTGCAGCAACACGCCGGGCGTGTTCTGGCCGGTGGAGATCAGCAGGCCCGAGTGGCTGCCGTCTATCGCGCCGCCGTTGTTGTCCGTGCCGCCGGTACCGCCCAGCGCCAGGTCGAACAGGACGGCGGTGGGCGACTCGACGTGGCCGTCGGTGTCGTCCAGCGCGCCCCTGATGCGCGTCTTGACCTTGATGTCGCCGCCGCCGCCCCCGATCGACTGGACCAGGGCCGCCACGCCGTTGTTCCCGCCGGCCCCGAAGGTGCCGCTGGAGTTCACCGTGACCTGGCCGGCGTTCATGCCGGACACGTTCTCGGCGCCCGCCGTGGCCTGAATCATCGGATCGGCGCGCTCGACCCCGCCGGGGCCGATCACCGTGACGCCGGGCAGGCCGATTATGCCTTCGAAGTCGATGGTCAGCTTGCCGCCGCCGCCGTTCAGGCTCTCGGCCCGGATCGCCGTTGAGCCTTCGCCCAGCACGGTGATGTCGCCGGTATGGTTGACCGTGACCTTGCCGCCGGTCCCGCCGGTCCCGCCGCCCACCGCGCCGACGATTGCGGCCATGGCGTTGGAGAACACCAGGGTGCGCGGGTCGCCGGTCAGGCTGAAGCCCATGTTGGCGTTGCCGCCGCCGCCGCCGATCGACTGGGCGACGATGCCGTCGGCGTTAGCGCCGCGGGTGACGATGTCGCCGGAGTTGGTGACCGTGACCTCGCCCCCGTCGCCGCCGTCGCCGCCCACGCCGCCCAGCGTCAGCAGCGGGGCGTTGGTCAGGGAGCCGATGGTCACGTTGGCCGACAGCACCAGGCCGCCGTTGCCGCCGCCGCCGCCGATCGACTGGGCCAGGACGCCGTGCGCGCCCTCGCCGGAGGTGTCGATGATCCCGGCGTTCGTCACCGAGACCTTGCCGCCGGTGTTGCCCGTCCCGCCGACGCCGCCGACGTTCAGGCCCAGGCTGACGCTCTCCTTGCCGGTCACCGTGCCGGTCAGGGAGATGATCGACGAGCCGTTGCCGCCGCCGCCGCCCAGGCTCTGGGCAAAGATGCCGTACGCGGTGTCGCCTTCCGTAGCGATCACGCCGGAAGCCGTGTTGGTGACGACCACCTCGCCGCCCGTGCCGCCGTCGCCGCCGCTGCCGCCCACGTTCAGAACGAAGCGGTGATCCTGCTTGGACGTGCCGCTGGTGCCGCCGGCCACATGCAGGACCAGACCGCCGTCGCCGCCGCCGCCGCCGATGCTGTTGGCCGCGATGCCCGCCGCCTCGTCGCCCTGGGTGTAGACCAGGCCCGAGTTGCTGACGGTCACCTTGCCGCCCGCCCCGCCGGTCCCGCCGGACCCGCCGATGTTCACGTCGACGGAGTTGGCGCCGTGCTTGTTGCCTTCCAGCGAGACGTTCAGCACCGAGCCGCCGATGCCGCCGCCGCCGCCGATCGACTGGGCGCGCACGCCCGCCGACTTGTCCCCTTCGGTCCAGATCGTGCCGGTGTTGCCGACCAGCACTTCTCCGCCGATCGCGCCGGTCCCGCCGGAGCCGCCGACGTTGACCGAGCCGGTGTTGGTGGTCTGGGGCGAAGCGAACAGCAGTTTGACGGTGCGGGCCATGCCGCCCACGCCGCCGCCGCCACCGATGGATTGCGCCAGCACGCCTTCGGCCCGGTCGCCCTCGGTGTGGATCAGGGCGTCGGTGTTCACCGTCACCTTCGACGAGGTCGCGCCCGTGCCGCCGGCCCCGCCGACCGCCACGCCGGCCGCACCGGTCGACAGGATGGCGGTCGTGGTCGCCGCGCCGCCCGCGCCGCCCCCGCCGCCGATAGACTGGGCGTGGATGCCGCGCGACTCCGTGCCGGCCGTGACGATGGAGCCGTCGGCGGTGACGATCACCTCGCCGCCGGTGGCCCCGGTCCCGCCTTCAAGGCCGACCGCGACCGTGCCGCTGTAACCCGCGGCTTGCGGGGTGCCGGCGCCCTTGGTGTGGCTGGCGCCGATGCTAACCGCGCTGCTCGCGCCGCCGCCGCCGCCGACCGACTGGGCGAACACGGCGGTGGAGCGGTCGCCGTCGGTTTCGATGTCTCCGTCGGTGGTGACTTCGACCCGACCAGCCGCGCCGCCCGTGCCGCCGCGGCGGCCGATGGTCATGTCGACCGAGGTCTCGGCCTTCAGGCCGAGCGCGATGTCGAGCAGGGTGTTGCCGCCGCCGCCGCCCAGCGACTGGGCGCGGATGCCGAAGGAGTCGTTCTGGGCCGTGTAGATGTCGCCGACGTGGTCGACCGTGACGTTCCCGCCCGTGCCGCCCGCGCCGGTGTCGCCGCCGATCGCCATGTTCAGGGCGGTGGCGCCCTTCTGCACGCCGAAGCCGATGTTGAAGTTGGCGTCGCCGCCGCCGCCGCCGACCGACTGGGCCACCAGACCGTCGCTCGACAGGCCGTCGGTCATGATCGTGCCGTTGTGACGGACGGTGACCTCGCCGCCGGAACCGGCCCCGCCGCCGCCGCCGCCGACCGTGATCAGCGCCGCCTTGGCGTTTTGGGCGGACACGGTCGCGCCGAAGGTGAAGTTCATCCCGGCGCGGCCGCCACCGCCGCCGATCGACTGGGCCACCACCCCGTCGGAGTTCTCGCCCCAGGTGCGGGTCAGGCCCGCCGCGTCCGTCTCGCCGCCCGCGCCGTCGTCGGCCCAGCCGCGGACCACGTCCACGACGCCGCCGTTTCCGCCCGAGCCGCCCGAACCGCCGACGCCGACCGAGATCGGATTGCCGGAGGGCGCGATCGCGCCCGTGGCGCTGATCCCGCCCACGCCGCCGCCGCCGCCGACCGATTGAGCCATCAGGCCCACCGAGTCGCCGGTGAACTGGGCCGCGACCACCTGGCCGTTCACGACCTGGCCGCCGGCGTAGATATTTCCGACGCTGTCGACGGTCACGTCGCCCGCGTCCGCGCCGTCGCCGCCCGTGCCGCCGACGCCCACGCCGATGGCGTAGCCCTTCTGGTTGGACAGGGTGGCCGAGGCCGCCACGTTCAGCCCGCCCGAACCGCCGCCGCCGGCCACGCTCTGGGCCAGGAGGCCGATCGAGTGCAGGCCGTCGACCAGGATCTGGCCGTTCTGGGTCACGTCCACGTCGCCGCTGACGTTGCCGGCGCCGCCGAAGCCGCCCAGGCCGAACACCACGTTCGGCTCGGTCGAGGTGGAGTCCGCCGTCAGGCCGCCAGAGATGTTGATGCCGCCCGCGCCGCCGCCGCCGCCCACCGACTGGGCGAACAGGCCGCGCGAATAGTCCCCCGAGGCGAAAAGGTCGGCGTCCACGTCGGCGAAGACGTTCCCGCCCGTGCCGCCCGCCCCGCCGAAGCCGCCGATGCCGACCGACAGCACCCCGTCCAGCGCCACCGCGCCGGAGATGTTGATGCCGCCCGTGCCGCCGCCGCCGCCGACCGACTGGGCGATCACCGCCGAGCGATCGTCGCCGACCGCGACCACCTGCACCCGGTTCGCGCCCGGAGCGCCCACGGTCAGGTCCACGACCCCCGCGTTCCCGCCGTCGCCGCCGAAGCCGCCGATGCCGATGGAGGCCGCGCGGCTGGCCTGGCCGCCGGGCGAGGCCAGCGAGACCTGTCCGGTGACGTTCAGCCCGCCCACGCCGCCGCCGCCGCCCACCGACTGGGCGACGATCCCGTGCGAGCCGCCGCTGCGGATGCGGAACGCCTCCTGACTGAGTACGAAGAAGCCCAGGTCCAGCTCGAACGACGGATAGGTCACGTCGGCCGCCAGCCCCTCGGCCCAGACGTTGCCGGTGACCGTCGCGGTCACGTCGCCGCCGTTTCCGCCGCCGCCGCCGAAGCCGCCCAAGCCGAAGCCGAAGCTGCCGGCCGTGCCGCTGGTGCTGGCGGAGATGCCGGCCGAGATGTTGAGCCCGCCGCTGCCGCCGCCGCCGCCCACGCTCTGGGCGATGATCCCGTCGGAGTCCGAGCCGTCGGTGGAGGTGTCGCCGACGCGGGTCAGGGTGACCATCCCGCCGTCGCCGCCGTCGCCGCCGAAGCCGCCCACGCCGATCGTGCCCGTGCCCGACGCGCCGGCGCTGATCGCCAGGGCGCCGGAGATGTTGAAGCCGCCGGCTCCGCCGCCGCCGCCCACGCTCTGGGCGATCACGCCGTCGGCGCCGTCGCCTTCGGTCACGTAGTCGCCGGTGACCGTGCCGGTGACCGAACCCGCGTCGCCCCCGCCGCCGCCGAACCCACCGACGCCCACGCCGATGCCGACCGCCGCGTTGTTGGCGGCGCTCAGGCTGACGCTGCCGGAGATGTTGAACCCGCCGGTCCCGCCCGCGCCGCCCAGGCTCTGCAGCAGGGCGCCGTAGGCTTCGTCGCCCTGGGTGGACACGTCGCCGGTCAGCACGCCGGTGACCGAGCCGGCCGCGCCGCCGCCGCCGCCGAAGCCGCCCAGGCCCAGGCCGATCGTGCCGCTGACGCCGCTGGAGCCGCTGACCGCGCCGGTGATGTTGAAGCCGCCCGAGCCGCCGCCGCCGCCCACGCTCTGCAGCAGGGCGCCGTAGGACTGGAAGCCCTGGGTGGCGATGTCGCCGGTGTGGCCGGCGTTCACGGTCGAGCCGTCGCCGCCGTCGCCGCCGAAACCGCCGACGCCGATCCCCAGCACGCCCGCGCCGCCGCCGCTGCCGACCGACAGGCTGACCCCGCCGGTGACGTTGAAGCCGCCGTTGCCGCCGCCGCCGCCGAGGCTCTGCCAGGTGACGCCGGACGAGCGGTCGCCTTCGGTCCAGACGTCGCCGGTCATGCCGCCCGACACCGCACCAGCGTCGCCGCCGGAGCCGCCGAAGCCGCCCACGCCGACCAGGATGTTGCCGGCGACCGCTTTGGAGCCGGCGATGCCGCCGGTGATGTTGAAGCCGCCGTTGCCGCCGCCCCCGCCCACGCTCTGCACCAGCAGCGCGGCGGCGTCGTCGCCTTCGGTGACCACGTCGCCGTTCACGTCCGCGGAGACCGCCTTGCCGTCGCCGCCGTCGCCGCCGCCGCCGCCGACGCCCACGCCGAGGTTGCCGGCCGCTTCCTTGGACGCGGAGATTCCGGCCGCGACCGAGAAGCCGCCGTTGCCGCCGCCGCCGCCGATCGACTGGGCGATGATCGCCCGCGCGCCGTCGCCGGCGGTGTAGGCCGCCAGCAGGTCGCCGGTCGGGTTGGCCACGCCGTCGTTGACGTTCAGCGTGACCGTCCCCGCGTCGCCGCCCGAGCCGCCGAAGCCGCCCACCGCCACGCCGACCGTGCCGGCGCCCGCGCCGGCGATCGCCAGGTTGGCGCCGACGGCGAAGCCGCCCGAGCCGCCGCCGCCGCCCACGCTCTGGGCCAGGATGCCGTCGCTGTCCCCGCCGTGGGTCCGCGCAGCCCCGGTGAAGTTCAGGGTGACGTTCCCGGAGTTTCCGCCGCCGCCGCCGAAGCCGCCGACGCCCACCCCGCCCGAGATCGCGCCCGAGGTGCTGGCGGCGATCCCGCCGGACACGTTGAAAGCGCCGTTACCGCCGCCGCCGCCGATCGACTGGGCGATCACCGCGTCGGCCTGCTCGCCGTGGGTGGTCGCGTCGCCCACGACCGTGGCGCCCACGCGCTTGCCGTCGCCGCCGTCGCCGCCGGAGCCGCCGACGCCCAGGGTGTAGGCGCCGCCGATGGACGAAGCCGCGCCGATCGCGCCTGAGATGTTGAAGCCGCCGTTGCCGCCGCCGCCGCCCACGCTCTGGGCCAGGAAGCCGCCGGACTGGTCGCCCCAGGTGGTGACCGCGCGGGCCGAGGCGTCGACCTCGCCCGCATCGCCGCCGCCGCCGCCCGAGCCGCCGATCCCGACCGCCAGGCCGCCGCCGTAGTTGCCCGCGCCGCCCACGGCGCCCGACACGTTGAAGCCGCCGTTGCCGCCCCCGCCGCCCAGGCTCTGTACGATGACGCCGGTCGAGCGGTCGCCCAGCGTCGCCACCGCGCCGCCGACATGACCCTCGACATTCCCGCCCACGCCGCCGTCGCCGCCGTAGCCGCCGACGCCGATCGCGCCCGCGCCCGCGCCGTTGGCCGAGAACGCCAGCGCGCCGGACACGTTGAAGCCGCCGTTGCCGCCGCCGCCGCCGACCGACTGGATCAGGGCGCCGACCGCGTCGTCGCCGGCGGTGCCGATCGTGCCGTCGAAGGTCGCGTCCACCTGGCCGCCGTCGCCGCCGCCGCCGCCCCAGCCGCCCACGCCCACCGAGACCGCGCCCGAGGCGCCGCCGGAGCCGGTGCCGGTGATCGCAACCGAGTAGCCGCCCGTTCCGCCGCCGCCGCCGATCGATTGGGCCACCAGGCCGGTGGAGAAGTCGCCCTGGGTGACGATCGCCCCTCCGGAGTCGACGTCCACCAGGCCGCCGGCGCCGCCGTCCCCGCCCGAGCCGCCGATGCCGACCGCGAACGCGCCCGAGACGGACTCCCCGCCCGAGAAGGCGTAGGCCATGGCGAATCCGCCGGCCCCGCCGCCGCCGCCCACCGACTGGGCGAACAGGCCCTCGGCGTTGTCGCCTTGGGTCAGGATCGACACGTCGCCGTCGACGTTCACCTGGCCCCCGGTTCCGCCGCCGCCGCCGGAGCCGCCGACCGCGGCGCTGGCGCCGATCGCGTAGCCGACCGCCACCTGGGCGGCGAAGCCGCCGTTGCCGCCGCCGCCGCCCACCGACTGGGCGAAGATACCGCGCGAGCGGTCGCCGGAGGTGACGATCTGCGGGTTCACCTGGATCGGCGAGCCGCCGACGGTGATGGTGCTCTGGGACAGGTTGACGTCGACCGCGCCGCCGTTCCCGCCGTCGCCGCCCGAGCCCCCGATGCCCACGCCCGCGAAGGCGCTGACCGAGACGGTCGAGCCGCCGTTGCCGCCGCCGCCGCCGACCGATTGGGCGAACAGGCCGTGGGAGTCGTCGCCGCCGGTCGACAGGAAGCCGCTGTGGTTGACGGTGACCAGGCCGGAATCGCCGCCGCCGCCGCCCGAGCCGCCCATGGTGAAGAACACGCCGCCGGTAGTGCCGCCGTCGCCGCCGCCGCCGCCGATCGATTGCGCCTGGATGGCGCTCGACATGTTCCCGTCGGTGTTTATCTCGCCGCTGTTGGTGACGGTCACCGCGCCGCCGGTAGAGGCCGTGCCGCCGGACCCGCCGATGATCACCAGGCCGCCGCCGTCGCCGCCAGCGCCGCCGCCGCCGCCGACGGACTGGGCGAAGATGCCGCGCGCCAGGTCGCCCGCGGTGTCGATCACGCCGGCGTTGGAGACGTCGACGGTCCCGCCCGACCCGCCCCCCGAGCCGCTGCCGCCCAGGGCCACCACGCCGCCGGAGGCCGCGCCGGCGCCGCCGCCGCCGCCCACCGACTGGGCCATGATGCCGTCCGAGCCGGCGCCCTGGGTGGTGATGGCGCCCGCGCCGTTGATGACGCTGACGGCCCCGCCGTTGCCGCCGCCGCCGCCGGAGCCGCCGAGCGACACCAGACCGCCCGTTCCGAGCGCCGCGCCGCCGCCGCCGCCGATCGACTGGGCGAACATCCCGCGCGCGTTCTCGCCCGCGGTGGAGATCGTGCCGTCGTTCGAGGCCGTCACCGCGCCGCCGTTTCCGCCGCCCGGGCCGCTGCCGCCCAGCGCCACCAGGCCGCCGGTGGCCGAGCCTGAACCGCCGCCGCCGCCCACCGACTGGGCGAAGATCGCGTCCGAGCCGTCGCCCTGGGTGGTGATCGAACCGCCGGACCCGGCGGTCACGCTGACCGTGCCGCCCGCCCCGCCGCCGCCGCCGGAGCCGCCGAGCGCCACCAGCCCGCCGACGCCCAACGCCGCGCCGCCGCCGCCGCCCACCGACTGTGCGAACAGGCCGCGGGAATCGTCGCCCTGGGTGGAAATCACGCCGCTGGAATCGATGGTGGCCGAACCGCCGGCCCCGCCGGCGTCGCTGCTCGCGCCCAGCGCCACCAGGCCGCCTGCCACGCCGGCGCTGCCGCCGCCGCCGCCGATCGACTGGGCGAACACCGCGTGGGCGGAGTCGCCGCCGGTCTGCACCTGGCCGCCGCTCTGGACCGTGACGCTCGCGGCGCCGCCGGAGCCGCCCGCGGCCCCGCCGGAACCCAGCGCCACAAGACCGATGCTGGTGCCGCCGTTGCCGCCTCCGCCGCCCACCGACTGGGCGAACAGGCCGAAGGCGCCGTCCCCGGCCGTGCTGGTCTCGGACGATCCGCCCGCGGTGATCGAGGCCGAGCCGCCGTTGCCGCCCGCCGAGCCGTCGTCCCCGAAAGTGACGATGCCGCCGGAGTTCCCCGCGTCGCCGCCCGAGCCGCCGACCGACTGGGCCATCACCCCGTGGGCGTCCTGGCCGGTGGTGGAGATGGTTCCGTTCTGGAAGACCTGGACCGAGCCGCCGTTGCCGCCCGAGCTGCCGCCGCCGCCGTCGCCGATAATGCCGTAGCTGTCGCCGCCGCCGCCGGCCGCGCCGCCCAGGCTCTGGGCCAGTATGCCCATGGACCCGGTCCCGCTGGTGCCGATCACGCCGTCGGCGCCCAGAGTGACGGTCACCGATCCGCCGAGCGCGGCCGAGCCGCCCGAGCCGCCGGAGCCCAGGATGTAACCGGTCCCGCCCGAGCCGCCGATCCCTGCGCGGCTCTGGGCGAAGATGCCGTGGGCGTAGTTCCCGCCGGTGGCCAGATCGCCGGTCGCGGTCAGGCTGACTGTACCGCCGGCCCCGGCCGCGCCGCCGCGAGCGCCGGCGATGTTGCCGTAGGCGTCCCCGCCTTGGCCGCCGTTGCCGCCGATGCTGACGGCGCTGACCGCTGACACGTGGTCGCTGTTGGAATGGTAGTCGCCGGTGATCGTCCCCGGCGCGATGGTCGGCCCGGTGCCGCCGTCGCCGCCGGCGCCGGGGCTGTAGGCGATGGTGGCGCAGCCCAGCAGCGGCACGCAGATCTCCACCCCGCCGCCGTCGTTGCCGTTACCGCCGTTCGACCCGCGCTGGATGCTTTCCCAGATCAGGTCGCCGGGTCCTGGGGAAAGTGTCAGGGTCGCGCCCGAATCGCCGCCCGACAGCGGCGGGGGAGTGACCAGCTCGGCCGACTTGTCGGTGACCCGCGCCATGCTCGAGGTCACAGGCGTGGCGGCGTTGTCGGTGACCGTGACGCTGGCGACCAGGCCCGTGTTCGGGTCCAGGGTCACGGCGGTGACCGTGTAGGTCAGGCCCGCCGTCACCGGAGAGGCGAAGCTGTCGCCTACCGTGTCGGCCAGCAGGATGACGTTGTTCTGGCTGGTCAGCACCGAGACCGGCGACAGCACCTGCACCACCGTCTCGGACTGGCCGGTCAAAGGGTTGGTGACCGTGCCGCCGACGGCGGGCGTCGGGATCAACGCGACTTGGCCCTGGCTCGCGGGTGCGGCGACGGCGCCCGGCGCGGCGCTCAGCCCCGCGGCGATGGCGAGGCCGGCCGTGGCGCACAACAGCGCCTGCCGCCGGGCGTAGCCGCTCTTCGCGCGTGCGCGAACACCGTTCGCGCTCTTGCGCGCGCCGCCGGACTTCTTGGCCATGTCACGTACCCCCAACTAACCGAGCATTAGCGCGGCGGTTGGAGGCGCGGTCAATCGCGCTCGTGTGTCAGGCGACGATGTGAAGCATTAACGCAACGGTTCGTCGAACGCGCGCGACGAAGCCCGTCAGACGTCCACCTCGGCGTCCAGCGCGTTTTCCTGGATGAACTCGCGGCGGGGCTCGACCACGTCGCCCATCAGCTTGGCGAACAGGTCGTCGGCGTCGTCGACGTGATCGACCCGCACCTGCAGCAGGGTGCGGGCGTTCTCGTCCAGCGTGGTCTCCCACAGCTGCTCGGCGTTCATCTCGCCCAGTCCCTTGTAGCGCTGGATGGACAGGCCCTTGCGCCCGGCGTCCAGCACCGCCGCCACCAGGTCCAGCGGCCCGCGCACGGTCGAGCTCTTGTCCTTGCGGCGATAGACTCCGACCTTGGCGAAGGTCTCGCTCAGCACCGGCACGCGCTCGCCCAGGCGGCGCGCGTCCAGCGCATGCAGCAGCTGGTCGTCCAGCACGATGCGCTCGGACACCCCGCGCCGGGTGCGCGAGAACACGAAGGCGCCCGCCTCCCCGGCCTCGCCCGACCAGGCGCCGTCGCCCTCCTCGTTGTAGAGGTTCAGCCGCTCGGCCGCCGCGCCGGGGTTCGGGCTTTCGCCCAGCAGCCCCGCCAGCGCCGCCTGCTCGATAGCGAAGGCCGGCGCGCGCGAGGACAGCCGGTCGATCAGGCTCTTGGCCTGGCGCGCCTCGTTGACCAGCCGGATCAGGTCCGCTCCGGTCAGCCGTTCGCCGTTGCCCGCGTCGAACTCCGCGTCGCCCGTGCCCTCGTCCACCAGGAACGCCTGCAGCTCGCTCTCGTCCTTCAGGTAGCGGGACGACTTGCCCTTGGCCGCGCGGTAGAGCGGCGGCTGGGCGATGTAGAGGTAGCCGCGCTCGATCAGCTCCGGCATCTGCCGGTAAAAGAAGGTCAGCAGCAGGGTGCGGATGTGCGCGCCGTCCACGTCGGCGTCGGTCATGATGACGATCTTGTGGTAGCGCAGCTTGTTCGCGTCGAACTCGTCGCGCCCGATCCCCGCCCCCAGCGCCATGATCAGGGTGCCGATCTGGTCGGACGACAGCATCTTGTCGAACCGCGCCCGCTCGACGTTCAGCACCTTGCCCCTTAGCGGCAGGATCGCCTGGTTCTCGCGGTTGCGGCCCTGCTTGGCCGAGCCGCCGGCCGAGTCGCCCTCGACGATGAACAGCTCGGACTTGGCCGGGTCGCGTTCCTGGCAGTCGGCCAGCTTTCCGGGCAAGCTGGAGATGTCGAGCGCGGACTTACGCCGGGTCAGCTCGCGCGCCTTGCGGGCGGCTTCACGGGCGGCGGCGGCCTCGACGATCTTGGAGACGATCTGCTTGGCTTCGTTCGGGTGCTCCTCGAACCACTGCGACAGGCCGTCGGCGACCAGCCCCTCGACCGCCGGCCGCGCCTCTGAGGACACCAGCTTGTCCTTGGTCTGACTGCTGAACTTCGGGTCCGGCAGCTTGATCGACAGCACGCAGGTCAGGCCCTCGCGCGCGTCCTCGCCGGTGAACGACACCTTCTCCCGCTTGGCCGCGCCGGAGGTCTCGACGTAGTTGCCGATCACCCGCGTCAGGGCCGCGCGGAACGCCGCCAGGTGGGTGCCCCCGTCGCGCTGGGGGATGTTGTTGGTGAAGCACAGCATGGTCTCGTGGTAGGAGTCGTTCCACCACAGGGCCAGTTCGACCTCGACCCGGTCGCGCTTGCCGCGCACCCCGATCGGCTCCTTCATCAGCGGGGTCTTGGACTTATCCAGGTGGCGCACGAACGCCTCCACCCCGCCCTCGTAGTGCATCACCTCTTCGTACGGCTCCGCGCCACGCAGGTCGCGGAAGTTCACCGTCACGCCCGAGTTCAAAAACGCCAGCTCGCGCAGCCGGTGCTCCAGCGTCTTGCGGTCGAACTCGATGAACGAGAAGGTCGAGGTGGACGGCAGGAAGGTGACGCTGGTGCCGGTCTTGAAGGTCTCTCCGGCCTCGGTCTGCACCATGGGCGCGGGCCCGGTCACCGCCAGCGGGACCACAGCGTCGCCGCGTTCGAAGCGCATTTCGTGGGTGAAGCCGCCGCGCCAGATCTTCAGTTGCAGCCAGTCGGAAAGCGCGTTGACCACCGACACGCCCACCCCGTGCAGGCCGCCGGAGACCTTGTAGCTGTTCTGGTCGAACTTACCGCCCGCGTGCAGCTGGGTCATGATCACTTCGGCGGCGCTGACGCCCTCGCCGGCGT